>OLPR01000134.1_pt1 | contig 72922 bp, 67 predicted proteins | sample 1672761 | NCBI WGS metagenome assembly OLPR01 (sample SAMEA3136721, study PRJEB25190) | human gut metagenome | biome: human gut; feature: human-associated habitat; material: faeces | place: Austria | collected 2013 | reverse complement strand
TTATTAGGTGAAGTTGTTACAGACAGCACCAAGAAGAACCTTGAGATGCGTGTAGAAGCTGAGAACGGTGCAACAGCTGGTAAATTCGACCTTGCGAAACGTGCGAAAGCAGCTAATCTGGATGCTATTCATGATACTGTTCATGAAATGGCTAAAGACGAAGCAAGACATGGAAAAGCATTCGCTGGTCTGCTTAAGAGATACTTCGGAGAATAATTTCTTCCAGAAATTCGCATAGAATACAGATTATTACAAAGGGGTTGCCGCACTTGCGACAGCCCCTTGTTTATAGCGTTGAAAACACATTTACTAATTCACATACCTTCTTCTAACTCCATAAAAGGGCTTCCAGCCCTTCGCTAATTTCCTGGAAACCTTATATTTGCTTTTCCTATCTTTGACTGTTTTTGGTATTTCTATTTGTTTTCTTTCATCGTATGCATGTTATCCATTACTCAAACGGCAGCAATATAGAGTTGAAACTCATAACAGCATATCCTAATTCATAGTAATTTCTCATTATATAATCGTCCAGTTCTTTTATAAACTTGCAGTCTGAAACACGTCTTCGTTTCAGGGTTTCGTCATTACGATACCGGATTTTTGTCACCGCATTTTTCTTAATAAAAGTTAAGGTTCCTTTTACACGGTTAGGAGTAATCACAGCACTGCTAAGATCATACTCATAGCCTCCCAGGAAACTGCTGTTCTCTGTGGTTCTGGTCATCGTCTGTCTTCCATCCTCGGTATCATAATCAATCTGAATATTGTACTCTACTGCAAAATTTTTTGTTGAAAACAGGTACCATCCATTCAGATCCTTTGCTCTCCATAAAATTCTGTAACCATCGGGATCTCCCCATGTACTATCATAAGACCTAACGATTTCAGGGGTAAAATACTGTAAAAAGTTAGACATATTCAAGTCTACTGATTTAAAATATGATTTAACACCTTTCACCGGCTTTTTAACTGTTACTTTACATGTAAGTTTTTTCTTTCCGTATTTGGCGGTGATGACAGCTGTTCCCTTCTTTCTCGCCTTTACAACTCCGGTCTTGGAAACCGTTGCCACACTCTTTTTACTGCTTGTCCAGGTGATTTTCCTTTTGATTCCCTTTGCCTTTAACTTATAACTTTTACCTACATTCAAGGTAATGCTTTTCCTGTTCAGCGCTGCTGCCTTGGCTGAAACCGGCATGGCCAGCATACTCACCAGCATGCAAAGAAGCAGTACTATTGACATTTTTTTGAATCTCTTCATTTCTCTTCCCCCCATAATGATATACTATATTTTTTTGCCTGAATCAGGCATTCATTTCTATTATAAATATTAACATTTCCAGACACAATTACCCTGCTGCATAGTATCAGAATTCTTCTTAACGGATGTGTCTAATGGAGCAGCGGCCTGATTTTGCTGCACATCTTTGCAATCCTGCCGGAAACTATTCATCTGCATATGATTGAAAAGCTGCCTTAGCTGTATCTACAGGATGCTCCGCTTTATTGTCAATGTCTGTATCATTTCCTGAGAATATGCTTCCTGCAAAATCAAGCACTTCTGTTCCCGGCAGATTGTTGATACAGACAGCCGTTCCGTTATCAGTAAACGTATTATTTAAATAGTTTGGAGCAGAACCATAAGAAGTGCTACTGTTAAATTTCAATGCCGTTATATTATTTGTAAAAGTACAATCCATTGCATTGACCCATGCTCCATTTTGTGCAAACGCTGCAGTATCCCATCCGTCAAAGCTGCACTGGGAAAGAAGTACCAGACAATACGCATTCAGACCGGTTCCTGAATTTCCAGCAAAATGTACGCCGGATATATCAGCATAATTTCCATTCATTCCTCTCATACTTACGGTTCCGGTAAAGGTAGTGGTGATGTCCTCTTCTGTGCTTCCATAAATCCCCCATACATGATCTCCGAAAACAATATCTCCATCATAGGTCACTGCCGGAAGATGAAGATATACTGTGGTATCTGATGGCACCTCTTCCTCAATGGAAGCCAACAGCGCCTTTAATTGATCGGTTGTTTCCATCGGAGTATCCTCGAAATAATAAGTAACTGCTTTCTGCTTTTCCAATGTAAGCTTTGTACGTAGGGAAATCGTATCTCCGTTTTCCATAGTCAGCATCCATTCAATGTCATTGGTGCCGCTGTCCGCATGAAAAAGGATATCCGATACATATGCTGCATCTGGAAAGCTTTCATTATGAGTTGGTTCCACAAACTCCATCTTCTGAGAATTTTCATAAGGCTTTGTATTTACCTGGCAGGACTTAATCTTTTCTGTAAATTCTTTCCATGCCAGCTTCCCGGTTTTCTGATCAAGAACATACAGCTGACAAGGCAGTGCACTGTCCATCCCCTCAGACAGTGTATCGGTACGCTCTCCCTGTGCATGTCCTGTCACACCATCTTCCTGGGAAAAAGTCAGCAGAACCTTATATGATTTATCTTTATCCTGATAAACGATCTGCGCGCCGCCTTCGTATTTTTGGGGCTTGTGATGCATTAAAAAAACAGTCCCCACAACTGCACTCAGAATCAGAATGGTCAGAATGATCAACGCTTTCTTCTTCCATCGTCTGGGTGGTTTTATCTCCTTTTTTTCTGTCTGAACTGCTGTACAATGCGGACAAAAGGATGCTTCATCTGGTATCAGCTGTCCGCATTTTATACACTTTTTACTCATTGATTTTCCCTCTTGTTATTTATAAAATCTCCATCAGATGAAGAATACTTTTGTATCTTTTTTCCGGACTGACCATTGTACATTTTTGTACGATCCTTCCCATTCTGCCACCAGCAAGCTTTCGTGATGGATGCTCTCCGGTAAGCATAATATTAAGCAAAATGCCCAGCGCATAAATATCTGCACGCCCATCAGATTGTGACAGACCATACTGTTCAGGTGCTGCATATCCGGTAGTGCCAAGGATCTGTGTGTCTTCCCGGTTATTGTTTTTATAGATCCTGGAAGCATCAAAATCAATGAGAACTGCTTCTTTTCCACGTATGATAATGTTCTCTGGTTTTACATCTCTGTGTACTACACCCATAGAATGGAGCACCCACAAAGCCGAACATAATTGCCTGGTGATCTGTCTTGCCTCTCTGCTTGTAAGAAGGCCTCCTTCCAGAAGTTCCCCCAGATTATCTCCCTGTACATACTCCTCCAAAAGAGCTGTCCTGCCCTCCTTCTCACCAGCTTCCATGATCTGCGGCAAATTGGGGCAGTATATGGAAAGAAGCTTTCGATATACCTCACTATTTCCTGAAAAATGCTTAAAAACATACAGGGTGCCACTGCTTTTGTGACGCACAAGAGAAACTTCCCGCTGTTCACTTTTTTTAAAAAATCGGATCGTATCATATTCATAATGGACTGCTTCCAGAAGATTGTCATAAAGATTCATTGTTCCCATCCCTGCCACTATGACATGTGCATATATTTCTGTCGCTATGCCATGTGCATATTGTTTTTTTTATCAATTTATTGTACATTTAAAGTTATATGTATTGTTAAAAATATTGTAACTTATAATAAAATTATTGTAAAGGTATGGACAATGAAAAAAAGAACCACAGATCATTTGCAGCAAGAGCTTATGGATTCACCAGATCTGGCACGTTTTCTGACTAAGAATGAGAATTTATTTGTGAATAAAAGTATCGCTGAATTATTAAACCAGCTGTTTGAAAAGAAAAATATTTCAAAGGCTGCACTTGCCAAACAATCAGGAATGAGTGAGATTTATTTGCACCAGATTTTTGCAGGCCGCAGAAATCCCTCCAGGAACCGTCTTTTATGCCTGTGTTACGGTCTGGGTGCAAGCATAGATGAAGCCCAGGAGCTGTTGAAGCTGTGCGGCATGGCTCAGCTTTATCCAAAGCTGAAACGAGATGCTATCATTTATTATGGGCTGCAACATGGTCTTGGGCTTTTTGAGATCAATGATAAATTGTTTGATGAAAATGAAGAAACCTTGTTCTGATTTCATATCCTGAAATCACAGGGATACAGAAAAAAATGCAAAAGAGAGAATATCTTATTTGCAGTTCATTAAGATATTTTTTACATCAGGTACCTGAAGCTTTACATAAGCTCTTGAGGCGATTCCGCTGGTTCTTACTGCTTCCGCTGCCATCTCATCAAATTTTTCTTCTAATACTCCTGCTTCTGAAAGAGTGGAAGGCATTGCAAGGGACTGATTGAACTGTCTGACCTTTTCAATCCCAAGCCTGGCTGCTTTTCTGTCATCAGCTTCCCCTACTCCGAATACTTCTCTTGCAAATCTTGCAAATCGAGGTGCTGTCTTATCAGACAAAACATATTCCATCCATGCAGGTGTCAGTATGGCAAGCCCGACTCCATGTGTGATGTCATAATAAGCACTAAGCACATGCTCAATGGGATGAACGCTCCAGGCTCCACCCTTTCCTACAGTAAGCAGATGATTTAACCCGATTGTTGATGCCCACATCAGATTAGATCTGGCCTCATAATTTTCCGGTTCATCCATTGCTTTGCGGGCATATTTCACCACGGTTTTCATTACCGCCTCGCTGAGCACATCTGTAATATAGGCCTCATCATTTGGCTGGAAATACTGCTCCATTACGTGGGAAAGAATATCAACCGCACCTGCTGCCGTCTGTTTGGAAGGCAATGTATACAGATATGTAGGATCACAGATGGATAACCTGGGATACAATAGAGGATGGTTGATCTCCAGTTTCTCATGGGTCTTCTCATTGCTGATGACTGCTCCGGAATTCATTTCAGAACCGGTAGCACATATTATAAGAACCACTGCAACAGGCAGCGCTCCTGCCACAAGACTTCTGTCCTTAACCAGATCCCAGGGCTGGCCATCATAACAGGCTGATGCTGCGATATGTTTAGATGCATCGATGGTACTTCCACCTCCCACAGCCAATATGACCTGTATCCCCTTTTCTTTGCAGATCGCAGTGCCCTTTTCCACTGAGGTAAGCTTTGGATTAGGTTCTATCCCGGGCAGTTCTGACACTTCAAAATCCTTAAGAAGCTCCCGGATCTTGTCATAAAGGCCACTCCTTTTAATGCTCCCGCCACCATATACAAGCAAAACCTTCTTTCCGTATTTTGCCAGTTCTTCAGGCAGACACTGTATCTGATCCTTACCAAATCTAATATCTGTTGGGATATGAAATGTGAAATTATTCATTCTGATCTTCTTCTTTATCCTGCATCTATTTCTTCAAAATCACAAAACAGTTAAATCTTTGCCTTATACCGGTCATAATGTAAGGCCTGGATATCCACATCTGTTTTTCCGGTGACAATAAGCTTTGCAAGCTATTCTCCCACTGCCGGCGCAATACCAAAACCATGGCCGTTAAAAGCACAAGCCACGTACAATCCTGGGATTTCATCCACTGTTCCAAGGGATGGGACGCCATCTGAGGAAGCATCCATCCAGCCTGCCCAGGTCCTTACGATCTTGGCATTGGCAAGATCCGGAAAGTACTTCATGATTCCACGGCAGATACAAGGTGCTGTTTTGGATGAATTTACCGGTGTTCCGTTATCCTTATTATGCCTCTCCAGGCCGGAAGAACCGCCAAATACAAAGGAGCCATGCTTTGTCTGATGTCCATAAAAGTCTGCCTCTGCAGTACCCCCACAGCTTCTCTTGGGACCATTCATGGATGTGATTTAATCAATTCCGCACTCTTCACAAAGCTTTTGACGAAACACAGGATCATCAAGCGCCCGCTTCAAATCTTCAATACGATTATCCTTTAGCAGGGATCTTGTAAGCTTCTGCTCGCGCTGTATCCCGGCAGACACTCCCTCTGCTCTTCCTTCTGCTCTTCCTTCTGCTCTTCCTTTTTCCTCTATGCCAAGAATCCCTTTACAAACATTCACCTTTTCTCCCCTGGCTTCCTTTTCTATCTTCATTCCCGTCATCTCCTCCATCACTCGAACAGCTTTTCTGTCCACAGTTGCAAATGCAGCGTTCGCTTTCACAAGCCTTTCCTGTTTTTCTGCATCTTCAGAATACTTAATGAACTGCATCACTTCCCGAAAATTAGAGGTAAAGTGCTCCAACTCCTCTTCGCTCATTTCCCCTGGTGCAATTAGATTGATCCGATAATCCGGAACCAATGACAAAATCTTTTCATCCTGCACTGCCAGCATCTCATGGAGAGACCTTGGTGCCTCCCAGTTGTCAGCCCCAAAATACACCACAACGGTTATGATCGGAAGCAGTCTGTCTTCCTTGTAAAAGCCTGAAAGAAACTCTGCCGGATCCGGTTTCTTCTCCTTTGGATTCTTCTTCCGCAATGCTTCTCTATGGGAAGTCTCCGCTTTCTGTACCTGTGCCGCATATTCCAGAGAATCATAAACCATGTTTTTCACTGGCATTGCGTAATGAACATTTGACTGGTTTTCCACTCCCAGGAGCAGATACACCGCATTTTCATCCTTCATCGCACACAGAATCTTGAACACATCCCGGTATTTCTGATAAGGCACCTCCGCCCCGTCAGCTCCATAAGGGATCACCACACTGGCCGTATCCAGTTTCTTTAAATTCTTAGGGTCAATGACCTTTTCTCCTTGGTAGATCATATGGTTGAACACATCCGCAAAGACCTCTGTGTCTTCCATGTACTCTTTTGTGATGATATCCTTTCTTCCCATGGATTCACCACCTTCTATGATTTGTTTTTCAGAAAAGCTTATGTAAACAAAAATCTCTTATGATATATATAGGATAACATACTGTTTCCTATTCCGAAAGAAAAATATACGGAAAATGTATAAAATTCATTTCATAAGTTTTTAATCGTATTTTTAGGAAGTCCCTCATTGACAGATCATAAATCCAGGAATGCGTACCTTTTATCTATTTCCATTTAATTGAATACATTCCTGAAACAGATGGTTTCTTCCTCACAACCTTCAGATAATAGGTCCCTGGCTCCAGGCTGTGCTCATATTTATCTCCCATCCAGTCCGTATATGTAGTATCATAGCTCCACATATAGGAATCTTTTGTACGAATTCCCGGTCCTATCAGATATATCCACATTGCTCCTGTACCATATGAAGTAAAACTCAGCTTGATCTTCTTTCTCTTTGTCAGCTTCAGCTTATACCAATGCGTTTTTTTCTCATTCTGATAGAAAAAGCCAGAAACGCTTTTCCCAGCTTTTACAGGCTTCGCTCTATTTTTTGAAGTTGCAGACTTCCGGGAACAATATTTATAATCCAGATGAAGTTTGTATCCATCAAATCCAATATACCTGAGATAATAAGTTCCAGGCTTTACCAGAAAATAAGAATAATCCCAATAACCATGCTTATCCTCTTTTTCACTTTCACTGTAATCTTTAATATTCATGATTACTTTCTTGTCACTATTACAAAGTGCAAAGTCCCCATGCATTTTATCAGCCCAATATGATCCTGCGAAATAGTAGGAATCTCCATAAATTTCAATCAGTGCTGTTTTGGACACTGAAAATTTATGATATACCACATAATCCTCTATATCAGAATAATCAGCCATATCTTCCCCATTGAAGAAATACTTTCCTTCTGCAATTTTCTGCATATCAACAGTTTTGTTAAATGCATATGCATGGGCTGTAAATGGCATAAAAACAAGCATCGCAAACAGTACCAGCAATGAATATCCCATTTTTTTGAAATGTATTTTCATAACCTCTCACTCCATTCTGATTGTGTAAAGCGATAAGGACAGTATCACCGGACGCTTTACAAGCATTACGTTCGCAGCCAACAGTACCAGCTGTTCATCCTCAAACAACTATTCTCTATCTATCGCATTCCTTATCTGCGTTTTGCTGATCCTGAAATTCTACCGTTCGCTCACTGATAATGTATCTTGGTCTGTGCTTACTTTCAAGATACGTCTTTCCCACATACTCTCCGATAATTCCTAAGGACAGTAGCTGAATACCTCCCATAAAACACACTATACAGATCGTACTACTCCATCCTTGAACCGCATTACCTGTAATGTTACTGATCACTGCCCATATCACTCCGATAAAACTAAGCAATGCAATTACACACCCTGCTGCAGTAATCATTCGGATTGGTTTGACAGATAAACTGGTAATTCCATTCAAAGCCAGTGCAAGCATTTTCTTTAAAGGATAATGGCTTTTTCCCGCCATTCTTTCATTTCGTTCGTAATAAACACTGGTGCTTTTATATCCTACCAGAGGAACCATTCCTCTGAGAAAAATATTCACTTCCTGAAATTGCTCCAGCCCGCATAGTACACGCTTGGACAGCAGCCTGTAATCCGCATGATTAAATACCACTTCTGTACCCATGGCATTCATAAACCTGTAAAATGATTCGGCCGTAAATCTTTTGAAAAAAGTATCCGACGTCCGATCACTACGCACCCCATAAACTACATCGCAACCATTCTCATACTCCCGAACCATCGCATCCATGGCGTTTATATCATCCTGACCATCACAGTCAATAGAAATCGTAATATCACACTTTTCTTTCGCTTCCATTAATCCAGCAAGCACAGCGTTCTGATGCCCTCTGTTTCTGCTTTGGCGTATCCCTACAAAATGTTCTTCCTCCTGTGACAGCCTTGTTATAATCTCCCAAGTATGATCCTTACTCCCATCATCGACAAATAATACACGGCTTTGGTCTGATATATGTCCTTCCTGCTCCAACTGCTGAAGCTTCTTTAAAAATCCTGGCGCTGTAAGTGGCAGAACCTCCTGCTCATTGTAACAAGGAATCACAATATAAAGAATTGGTATCATTTTCTTCCCCTCTCCCTGATTACATTCTTGATATTCTCAAATCCAATAGATGCCAATATACAATATATTGGTACATATATATAAATATATCTGGCTCTTGCCTCAAATAAAAGTTCAAAAAGTGTAAGTCCAATAACCGCAAGCATAAGAATTGTTTCTTCTTTCATATACCTACTATTTTTCCTTACGCCGAATGCCGCGCTCAGCAAAATAAGTATCCAGATAACCTTCTGAATCGTCTGAAAAGTTCCATGGTTTGCAGCTTCATCCCCATAATAATATGAACGTAAAAGCCTACACACACCAGAATTAACTTCATCATACGTTACTGCATAAAAATTTCCTTCTTTGCCCCAGGCAAAGGTTCCATCATTATACAATACCAGCATCTTTTTTGAAAAATGCTTTGCCAGCCCCAGCGGTCCCATATCCTGAATCCGCTTTACTGCCCGCTCTATATCCTTTTTATTTCGTTCAGATTTTGATGTTATGTTATAAGAAAACTCTATATCTTCCGGTGCATAAACTCCATTTGACTTTTCATTCATTCCCATCATTAAAAAATGCGGAAGTCCGAAGGCTGCCTCATCATCTAGTTCATTACCTGCTGCTTTATAAGCATATTTTATACTTTTCTGTAATCCTGAAGAAAAAACAATCACAATAATCAACAATCCTGTAACCGTTAATGCTGTTCTTTTCCTGTTCCTTTTCTCAATCCCCCATATGATTTCTGCAAGAACTATTGCAATAAACATAATCACACACTGTGGTTTGATCTGAAATCCAATTCCCGCCAATATGGCGGTTCCTGCCATTGCTACATTCTTCTCCCATTTCTTTTCATATGGTTTTATAAACAGATAAAAACACAAAATCGGAAACAGCAAACCTAAAGAATCGGAGTAACACACTACAATCCATGGCGACAGACCAACAATCAGAACAGTAGCAACAAACCCATAAAACGCATGTTTTTTTGATACAAACAAACGTCCGCACTTATATACCAGAAAACATGACACCGTGTTGATTAAACAATTCAAGATCACAATAGGCATCAACAAAGCATCTCCGTTGAAGATACCTATCCATTTGTTAATTTCCAGCAGCAAAGCCTGCACATATACAATAAACAGATTATTAGGATATACTGAAAAATTATACCAAGAAGACATTTGAGATGGTTCTCCAAGTACCAATTCCCTTGCTGCATTTACCACACCAGCTGCATCCCACCCGGCAAAAAAAAGAATATTCCAGGCAATATAAATCTGTACAAAAAGCAAACATATTGCTGTCACTTTTACTATTTGATCATAATTTAATGATTTGCTACATACTTTTATAATATTCCGCTTTTTCAATTCCATATATAGAATGCCAACAACTACAGCAACAACCACAATCAACAGATTTGAAATCACATAATCTGCTTTACCATAATAATTACTTTTTTCAAAAAATAATAAAAGAGCCAGCAACCATATCATCATCATTGTATACATAATGAATATTAATCTTGATGTCAATATTTCTATCCTGTTTTTTCTCATATCATATCCCCTTACCTGTTTCGTTACCACATAACACTATGCACACATTTTATATTTTACATTTTTCTGCCATGCCTGATCAGCATTACAAATAATACAATCACATATAAAACAAATTTTGCTCCCCCGATAAACAATTCTTTCGAACGGAATTTCATGGCAATCGTATACGTTTCCTTTAATACATGAAGTCCCATAAAGCAGTTATTAATTGTGGCAATTTCTGTTTTCTCGCCATCTACATAAGCTATCCATCCTTTATGCTTCGCCTGAAGAACTGTAACATAACCTTCTGTTGGCACATCAACAGTCATTTGGATACTGTTAAATCCAAACCTGTAAGCATCCACAATATTATCTGTGGTCATTCTTTCTGTCTGAACCAGTTCGGCATTAGCTGGAACCTGTCCATCCATAGTAACACTGACCTGCTGATACACTTTATCCAAAGATGTGAAATAAATATCTGTATAAAAACGGCCATCCTGTTCAGTCAATGTATAATCCCCGCTGACTGTCTGATGGTTTCCCTCACTGTCCAAGAAATCAACTGCCATCGAAATGGTATCCGTTTCCTTTGTATCTCAACGAAATCAGCCTTTTCCTATCCGTTTTCTTATGCTTGCATACTGCCTTCTACTATAAATCCAGTATCCGTCTGTGTCAAAGTCAGCGGCTCCTGAGCCGCAACAACAGGATTTAACGTCTGCTACTCCTAGATCTGTTCCTCCAGCCCCTGATCCGTATATATCTGTTCCGGTGTATTATAGTGGTTCAGTTGTCTGATTAAACACAAGCTCTTTATTATTCATTCCTCTGGTACTTCTGGTATGCCCGGCAGAATTTATACCTCTCTGTCGATTCTCATATGACTTAAATTCCGAATCAACATCTCTTTTTGTGCTCTGATGCCATATATACTATCCTTGTGGATATTTTGCAATAATGATCGACATTTCTCCCAAAAACCATGTAAAAACCTCTATTACAACAATCCCTGTAACCAGGCCTTTAACGCCATAAACTTGCTGCCTGCCCGGTGCGCACCATATAATAATTCGTCATACTGGCTTCGCCGAAATCAATAAATTTAACTACCTTTGTAAAAGCAAATGACAGAAATGCCATTGCAGAATAACTGTCTGGTCTGACCCCGTCTCCATTTCCTCTTGTAATGAATGACATATTGCATAGGAAAATGCTACTGTAACCGGAGTTTATCCGATCCATGCCAGAATAAGCGTGACCAAATACCATACCGGCGTTCCGATCACCGAATAATTAGGTGTACCAAAACACACTAATGGATTCCACAATGGTAATGTATGATCGGAAATAGTCTCTGACATCAATACCTGTGACGGATATTCCGCATCCCAGATATCATATTGTATCAGATTTTCCCCCATCAATAATGACCAGTTCAACAAGAAACTGATCAACAGAAACAGAAGAAAGATTCCTGCATAATTCCATACATTTCCTTTCAAGACAGACCACTTATTCTTTCACATATCTCTTTTCCTCTTCCCTTTTCTTCCTATTATCCTTATTTTTTGAATGCCCAAAATTTATTCATAATAAAATTCAACGGTACACTGATCAGCAAATTGACGATTGGAGCGATCATCTTTGAAATTCCCAGAATCTGAACCCATAAAACAGCCAAAACCGTATTCAGGAACAAACCGGTAAATGCATATGAAATATACGTCTTTATCAGTGCCTTATACCAGGGCACTGCCTCCCCATCCTCGCTGTTAAACACATATTTACGATTCCAGTAAAACGACCAAAGCACACTAAGCACAAATGCAATGACCTGTGCGATCAAATAGTCGGCTTTCACAAACCATCCGTTTTTTTGGAAAAGGAGCAGCGAAATCACATATATCACATAAGATACAACCGTATTGCTGACTCCCACGATTCCAAATTTAATAAATTGCAGAAATCCCTGCCATTTTTCTTCACTTATATGAAGGTGGAGTATCTTAAACACAACAAACCCTGCTGCTTTCTCAATAAATTCCCATACACTGCCTGCGATTTTCTCCATAACCAGAACTCTCTTTTTCCTTTATTCTCTTACATCTAACTGCACGCTTTCGCAATCAATATTATCAGCTTTATCTGCTGCGTTTTCCAGACTTCCACATTGCTGACAGTACATCCCTTTAACGATTTGTCTAATAAGCAGAAGTAGCTTCTTTATACATAAGGAGCCCAAAATCATAATCCCAAAATAAACCACTCTCTTTGTCCATATGTTGGAAAAAGAACAATACCGGCCAAGCCAATAATCCATAAATAACCTATGATATAGAAAAATATAAAGTGTACTTCTTCCAAGCACTGAGCAAAGTTTAAATCCCATATTTATTACCCGATTCTGCATTTTCTCAAACAAATCTGTTAAATAAAAGATAGTCAGGGCAATCAAACACGCCAAAATAATTCCAGTAATTCCTGGTGGATTAATACCATTGCCTAGCCTAAGCTTCTGATCTAAGGCAAAGCGATCTGCAAATTCAAACCGATACCACAAAACCAACAAAAATCCAGATAAAACGCAACCGATAAGAGAGGATAATTTACGAAGCTGCTTTGCATACATTTTCAACAGCATTCCCAGATAGAATAATATCAGATATGAACCGCCGACCAGAACGCCACCTCCGCCATAAACATCCAGAATATTTGTCGTATTATTGGCGAACACTGAAAATAAGAACAGCAATCCAAGATTAATCAGATGAATATATTTCCTGCGTTTTCCTAAAACAGCTACTCCATAAAGAAATTGTGCAAGCAAAATAACCTGAAAATAAAGTAACACATAGTAAAAAGGTGCTGTCATGTTAAAATGAATCAATCGATTTATAAATTCAGTAAAAAGAAAACTATGACTATCTAAAAGAAAGTAAATGAAAGTTGCTCCCACATATGGAATCATTATTTTCGTTAGATTTTTCTTAGTAAGCTGCCACAATGTAAAGTTTCTCTTTTTCTCCGCTGCGATCACAAATGTATAACCGCTTAGAAGCATAAAAAGAGAAACTGAAAAAAAGGATCCTAGCAAAATTAAATCGTTATCATACAAAACCATGTATGTATGGTCTGTCAATACAGCCAGAATAGCCACTACTTTAGCAATATTTATCCACTTTTCTTCTCTCCCCATAAATCCTCTCCCATATGTTTCCTACATCTTTATTTCTTCTGTATATCCATTAACCTCTGTCAGTCTTTTTTCATCGATCCAGATTTCATCTTCGATTCCACCTACCGATGCCGGGTGACTCCCACATACCTGGAAGCCAATCTTCAGATAGCTTTTATATGCAGCCTGATTCTCCTGATGAACGGATGCAATGATCTTCTTTAATCCCATTTTTCTAAATGCTACCATCATGGCCAATACAAAACTTTTGCCACCGATGCCATGACCTCTGGCTTCCATATCTCCCACCTGTAGTCGTCCAATCTCAGCCTGTTCTCCCCGAAAATCATATAAAGACAGACTTCCCACCATACGGTGTAGATGTTCTGTCTCTTCAATAGCAAATGCAATGGTGTCATTATCTTTTAAGTAAGATTCATACCACTTTTCCTGCATTTCTGGCGTAATATGATCAATCTTTCTAAGGAAGCGGGTCTGTGTGGCGTCATTGCGCCACACCCGCAGATTCTCGATATCTTTCCGCTCCAAAGGACGGAGCATAATGTTTTCATAAGAAGCATGATACTGATGATTCACAGTCCTTCACCCTTTCCAAATTCATTCAAACATTTGATTACAAAATCCTGCTCTTCTTCTGTCATTCCATTATAAAGCGGAATAGACAGCACTTCTTTTGCATACTGTTCTGTAATAGGCAAAGCCCCTTCTTTCATTCCCAGATACTGATACGCCTCTGATAAATGCGGAGGAATCGGATAGTGGATAATTGTCCCGATCTCTCTTTCATTCAGATATTGGATCAATTCGTCTCTTCTCTCACAATGAATCACAAACTGATGCCATACAGTAGTTGCACCTTCACGAATCTTGGGAAGATGGATCAAAGGATTCGTAATTTCTTTCAGATACCTTTCACAAAGGCTGGTCTTTTCTTTCGTCAATTCTTCCAGGTGGCCAAGTCTTACTCTGAGAAGTCCGGCCTGAAGCTCATCTAATCTGGAATTGGCACCTACCACCTTGTTATGGTAACGCTTTTCACTTCCATAATTACGGAAGATCCTTACATCCTGTGCAATCTTATCATCATTTGTTACAATGGCTCCTGCATCTCCAAATGCTCCCAGATTCTTGGACGGATAAAAGGAAAAACAGCCAATATCCCCAAAGGTTCCTGTCATTTTCCCGTCAAAGCAGGCGCCATGAGACTGTGCACAGTCTTCTACCAGCCGCAGATCATACTTCTTTGCAAGCTCAACAACTGGTTTCATATTGGATGCCTGTCCGTATAAATGAACAACCAGAATGGCTTTTGTCCTATCTGTAATCTTCTCTTCTATTTTGGATGCATCAATATTGTTGTATTCATCCGGCTCCACAAATATGGGGGTTGCACCGTTAATGGTGATGCCCATAACACTGGCAATATAGGTATTCCCCTGAACGATCACTTCATCCCCTTTTCCGATTCCCAGAACACGGAATGCGATCCACAAAGCATCCAGTCCACTTGCCAGACCTACACAATGTTTTGCCCCTTCATATTGTGCAAATTCATTTTCAAAAGATTTCACTTCATTTCCAAGTACATACCAGCCGGATCTTAACACCTGCAAAGCTTTGTCCTCAAATTCCTGCTGATACATTTCAAATCCACGATCCATTCTATTGGGCATGATCTTCATTATTTCTCATTCCTCCCATCTTTATCCACAACCTTATTTTCTTCTTCCACAATATAAGTGGGTCTGTTCCTGGAAGCATCAAAAGTCCTCCACAAATATCCACCCAGGATTCCCAATGTGACCATAATAATCCCAAAACTGAGAAGATTAAAAATGAACAGTGTAGTCCAACCACTAACCTGTATCAATCCCATCAGCTTGCAGATCAATACGAGAATCCCCCAAACCACAGCACCTATAAAAGATAACGTTCCAATACCTGTAACCAGCGTGATTGGCAGCGTTGAGAAGCTGAATAAGGTATCTGTCACCAGACGGACTTTTTTCTTAAATGTCCATTTGCTGGTTCCTATCTCTCTTTCCAGGCGGACATACGGAATTTCTTCTGTTTTAAATCCGCTCCACAGGATCTGCCCAGTCAGGGCGCTGTTTCTCTCATCCAGAGCCAGAAGCACCTGTATCACCTTCCGATCCAGCAGGTACACATCAAATCCGCCTTTTGGCATATTGGACAGAGCTGCCTTTCGTACCATCCAATAATATGTATTGGCAAAAAGCTTAGTTCCAAAGCTTTCATTCCTGTCTTTTCGTACAGCCAGGACTACGTTATTGCCCTTCTTCCAGCTTTCCACCATTTTCAGGATCAGTTCTGTAGGCTCCTGAAGATCTGCCGCCTTTACAACTGCACAATCTCCGGTACTTTTCTCAAGCCCACACAAAATCGCCGCATGAGAGCCGAAATTACGAGAAAGGCTTACGATCTTTATATTTGGATCCTGAACAGCCAGCTTCTGCATCACTCCATAACTGTTGTCTTTGGAACCGTCATTCACCATAACGATCTCATATTCATAATCAATGGCATCAATAAACTTTTCTTTTATGTCCTTATAAAGAGGTATCAGATTATCCTCATTATAATAAACCGGTATTACTATCGAAACCTTCATGCTTTTTCTCCACCATTACCTTCTGTACGTTTCACGATACTGACAAACTCATCATAATCACGGATATATTCATCCGGATCGTAATGCTCACTTGCAAGTACCAGCAGAACAGAGTCTTCTGAAAAATCATACATATCTTTCCATACCATCTGTGGAAGATAAATCCCTGTATGCGGGCGGTTCAAGCTAAAAACAGCTTCATTTCCAAGTCCGTCCTTAACCTTCACTTTACTTTTCCCTGCAACATTAATAAGCACAAACTGGCTTTTCAAGTTAGCATGCTGTCCTCTTACAACATCTGTATCTGAACCATAGATATAAAAAATACGCTTAATATCAAAAGGTACATCTTTATGCCCCTCAACAATTACAAGATGTCCCCGCTCGTCTCCTTTTTGCGGAAACTCCAGCATTTTAACACCATTTTCGCTCATATTGGATCCTCCTTTGTTTCATTTATCCATTATACTTCACTTTTGTGTATATCTTTTTTATCGTATATGCCTCGATAAATGTAATAATCTCCATCCTTCTGTGGGCTCTCCACAGGATCTAAATAAATGTATTGCTTCCAGCCCACTTTCATTGCACATGTATCACTGATCTGTGTACGTGAAAATGCAACATAATTCCCATTTTCCTTGTCTACAACCGTAAATAGTTCTGCTGAAGTCGCATACAATTGAAGAGGACCGGCATGATCAGCCCGAATCACTGAAATATTCTTTCCCTGCAGCTGTGCATAATCAGTCCAGTAAGAATCATGAACTGCAAGGGTATTATATGCCCAATATATCTCTTTTGAACAAATCTCTCTTCCATTGTATTCATTCATTGTATTTGTTCTGAAAAGGGCTTCAATATTTTCAAGTCTGGTAAAATCATAATCCATTTCTCTTGAAAAAATATCATTTTCAAGCTGGATTGCACATCCAAGGCCAAGAATGCACACCAACATCACAACACTAATCGCCTTTTTGAAACGAATAAGCTTTGTAAGCTGCCAAATAACATATGAAAGCATCAGGGTCGTAACAAAATAAGAAAAATAAGAAACCGGAAGAGAAACAAATCCCTGATCCCCCACATTCCCCTGGTACATTTTAGATACCGAAATAGGTAAGAAAGGCAAAACCACACAGCCAAGCAATATTACCAGGATCAGCAAGCTTTTCCCTAATTCCTTTTTCTCTTTTTCAACTTCTTTTCGAAAAATTTTCCATAATGCATATCCGGCAATCATCAAGATTGCAATCACTCTTATAACACCTTCTGGAGACAACCAGTGTTTATAATAGTTAAACAGATATAAATATTTATCTGAAAGGAACAATCCCCCTGGTACAGCGCTGCGAAGCAGATTCTTGATGATCACAAGAGAAGCCTTCAGATTAAATCCTATCTGTGTACCATCATATTGAGACGGAAAGAGCTTTCCGGTAACTACATAACATGCCAGAAAAACACATCCCACAATAATCGGCACCAGACACAGCTTCATATTCTCTTTTATTTTTTTCCAGCTGTACATGTGCCTTTCGGTAATTCCCAAAAGAAGAAATACCGGTGTGTATGTAATAAAAGCCTCATAACTGCAGCACACTATCCAAAACAAGATCATAGCTATAATTATAAATTTTTTCTTTTCTGTACGGAGATAATAAATATAAAGTAATAAAGATACATATAATAATGTAAGCGGTATCCCATATAAAGTCACATAGGCATTCGGAAGTGTGGGTTCGAAAGAAAGTGGCATAAACAATGCCAGTAATACTGTCACTATACCTGTCAGAGCCTTTTTATGAAAAATCTCGTCTGTCAGTTTTGCAAATAATCCAATATTGGATATAACTGTAAGAACCTGCAAGATTCGAAAGCAATATCTTGATTTTCCGATATACCCCAGGATCTGTGTCGCAGGCACTACCAGGCAAGACATAGCCCGTCCTTTTCCCTGAAGAAGTTCTGTATATGAATGAGTCAAAAATTCCTTTACCCCACGCATACTCCAATATCTTGCAAGAAGCTCATCATTATGCATTATTCCTAATGTAAGCAATGGAAAAAAGAGTAAAACAGCACCAATAACTATCAAAAAAATAAAGCACTGATTTCTTTTCCCTTCATTCATAATATCCTCCTCTTCGATCCGGACTCTCCAGCCTGGTCAAATCATTTATTTATTAATTTCTGTGTATTACATTTTATGTTTTTCATTTTATTGATCATATACTGGATCATCATTGGAAATCCTACTCCCACTAAATAATATACCGGCCAGATACTGTCAAAGGATCTGGGATATGCATTCAATATATCCATCTGCCCGGAGATCCGGCATACAATATAATCTACAATCTTAAAGCCCAACAGATGAAGTGACATGATTGCAAAACTATACTGTCCGGCCGATGCCAAAAACCTTTCCAGCATACTTATCCTGCACAAAAGTTTTGCAAGCGACAGGCAGAAATAAATCCCCACAAACGTTACAGGATAAAATAACCATTCATTAATGATCATATAACGTGACAGTTCTATGATCCCCAGATCACTGTATACCACATATACCAGGATTCCAAAGGACAGGATCAGCCCAACAGGATTCAAGATCCTTTTCCCTGAAAACCTTCGTAAGTAATGTCCTGCCGCAATCACAGGTATAAAAAGATATGCAACCTGAAGATTACATAACAGCCCCATACTGTGCTTCATCGCGTAAACCCCAGCAACTCCAAACGCCATATAACACAGAACTTTGACTGTCTCACGTACTCCTTTTCCCGAAATACGCTCGGTAACTTTCCATATTGCAGCATACAGAATACTTGCAAAAAACAGCATTGGCACAAACCATAGTGCTCCCAGCAGTTCTCCTGGGCTGTTAAATGTAAGCGTATTAGAAAATGAAACCAGCATATCTCCTGGTGTACTCATTTTTCCTGCAATAATCCCAATCTTTATAAAAAGATTTCGTGTAAGCAGATAAAGCAAAGAATATAGAAGAAACGGGCGATACAAACCTTTTGCTTTCTTTCCTACATAACTCCATATGTCCGGAATATCTGGTTTAAACAGGTACCCTGTACAAAAAGCAAACACTGCAAGATGGTACAAATATACAAAAGGGCCTGCATGAATCACATGACTGCCCAAAGATATATCCCAACTTGCATGTCCGATCACAATCGATATGATTCCTATTCCCTTTACTGCATCTACAAATAAATCTCTTTTATTATCTTTTGCGCTCACGTCTCTTCTCTCTCCACTTGATAATCTTCACTTCCAGATCATACAGAATATTACACGGCGTCCAGAACAGGCTTAAAAGCAGATAAAGTTTTTTCTTCAATAAAAATACAGAAATCCGTCTGGAAAGCTGAATCATTGGCGTATCCCAATGTACAAATTCCTTAATCTCAAAATTATCCCAAAGATCCGGGAACAGTTCTTCCAACCGAAGCATATACTTCTTCAGCATAGGATATCTTTTTTGTAACTTTTCCCTACGAATTGGATACAATGCCAGAGAAAGAACCTGATGCAAATAAACGGATCCTTTGATCAATTCTTCTTTCCTACTATCCATATGCTCTTTTTTGATACGTTCTGTACACAAATAGCCGGTTTCAAGGATAACAAATCTTTTTTCATTAAATGAACTATTCTGTATGGATCCTGTTCTTTGATAATATTTATAAAAAGGCTTATTAACTACTGCTATTTTTTTTGCACGTGCAAGCACGATCGGTGTTACAGCAACGTCTTCATTATTTTTCCCTACAGGGAAAGTCAATCCATGATACAACTCACGGCGCACAATCTTGTTCCAGGATGCAGGCATCATAGTCATATCTATCACCTGTGCAAAAATATCCTCTCTTGAACTTACAGTACAAGGATGAATTTCATTCAGTGTGGGATCATCAAAAGTCATTTCCAGATCACAGACAACTACATCAGCCTGCTCTTCTTCCAGCCTATCCATCATTGACTTGTACATTTCCGGATCCACATAATCATCTGAATCAAGAAAAATCACATATTCTCCGGTTGCTCTTTCCAAGCCATAATTCTTTACATCTGACAATCCACCATTCTTCTTGTCATATTGATGCATATAACTGTATTTTTCACAGTATTCTGCAATGATCTGTGCGGATCTGTCTGTGGATCCGTCATTAATAATAAGAACCTCTGCCGTATATTTAAGACCATCCAGTGCAGCCACCACTGAATCCAAACATCTTTCCAGGTATGCCTGCATATTGTATACCGGTATAATAATTGATAATTTCATTTCACTACAGCCCAAATCTGATCTTCTCCCTTTCCCTTCTTTCAAATACCTTCTTTTTTACATCTTCTGAAACATCAAAATTCTTCAACGCATAATCCTGAAGTCTTACAATTTCCTCAAATTCTTTCTCATGGGATGTGGAAAGTGTCAGCCCCTGTGTCTGCATTCTGTGATAATTTAATGACTCACGATAATATGCGATTTTCCCTAGTTTCAGCAAATTCATATATGTATACCAGTCGCCTGCAAGCTTAAAACTTTTTGCCTGTTCCAGGATATCCGTATAATTCCCGTTACGGATCACTGCGCTTGACACATTGGCAATGGTATTGTTAATACACATGGTTTCAGCAACCTCTTCCCTGCCGTCTTTCACATAGTTATGATTCCATTTTCCAGTCTGGAAAATATCAATCCATACACGCAGATCCCCCATCAGCAGTGTATTATTTTCATCAATAGTCAAAGACTCACAATAAGAAATTACAACTTCCGGATCATCAAAAGCCTGCATGACTGTTTCCAAAAACCTTTCATTACAGCTGTCATCTGCTTCTGCAATCCACACATAATCTGTTTTGGCTTGTAAAAATGCCTTCTGCCACTGTGCGAAAACACTCCCGGAGTTCTTTTCATTTTTGATCAAACGCATAGGAATCCCTGTTTGATTCTCTGCAATCAGCTGATTAATTACCTCTATACTGTTGTCACTGGAACAATCATCAAGAATGATCAGTTCAGCCACTGGATATGTCTGAAACAAAATAGAATCTACCCGTTCCTTCAGATATCTTGCATAGTTATAATTAGGGATAACCGCTGTCACTTTATACTTTGCTTCAACCTTTTTCTGGAGTGTCTGGCTGGAATAATCGGCACTCACCGTACTTTTTCGTATTTTATTTTTGAAATTACCCAAGCAGCCCAAAATATATTTCATTTTCCCAGTCACGCTCATGATAAGATCCTTCCTTTATCTCTCTGCATTCTTGTTATCTTTTCGCTCCATGCTTGAAAAAGCCGGTATTAGTTTCTTCCATTTTTCGAATCTGAGCCTCATATCCACTTATAATGGCATTTTTTTCTTTCTCATATTCGTCTGTTCTCCGTGCCATTTCCTTTTCATAATCCTGACATACCTGCTGAATGTGTCCCTGTTCATATTCCAATACGGACAATAATTCTCCAAACAGCTCATCTTCAAAATCGTATTTTAAAATTTTGGTACTAATGCGAATTTTTTCATCCTGCTCTTGCAATCCTACTGTAATACATGGATTATCATTTACAAAAAAAATCTGACTGCCAATTGTTTTACCATTGCACGAAAACTCTGTAATTGTCCGCGTATTGTCTTTTGAAAGAACCTGGATTTCCAGATCACCAAGCACACAATTGGAATTTATAGGCTTCACCTGTACCTGATTACTGCCTGCAATTACATCAAAAGTTACATCCAGCATTCCATCGTAAGGATCAAAATACCTGTCACAGGTTTTTCTGAAATCATACTCACCATTATTTTCAAATACCAGTTCTGTAATGTAATGGGATGTACTGTCCAGAGAAACGGTACGTATCTGATTGCCATAAAGATATTCTGTACTGGGCGTCAGAACAAACATGTACTGATATACATCCCCTAATGGACGGTGAATCAGTTCTTTTGCAAGCTCTTTTGGAACATCTCCATAAGTATTTTTAATCTCTGTTTCTCCCACACGGATCCTCTTTGCACGTTCATTTACCACAGCCCATCCGGATTCCCCTGCCATTCTCTGAAAAGAAGAGCGGGTAAAAAATCTCACATGTGTATTATCCAAGATACCAGTTGGATTATAATGAAATTCGTCATTTAACAATTCTATGATCACAGAATTATGCGCCACATTAGGGACAGAAACCAGAACCTTTCCCGTCTCTTTCACAGCAATACGGCATCTTTTCAATACTTCATCCGCATGTACCAGATGCTCCAACACATCCGCAAAGATAATAAAGTCATATTTCTTCCCGGTTTCCAGCCAGTAATACTTCTCAATATCACCTTTGTCCACACCGATCAGTGCATTCTCCGCATACTGTGCTGCTTCACTCCCTGATTCTTCATCAATCTCCACAATATCCACTTTGCAATTTTTATATTCCTTTAAATAACGGGTCAGTCTTCCATTTGCTGGTCCAAATTCCAACACATCCGAATCAGGTTCCACGCTGTTTGCAATCCATGATATTGTATTCTCATCATACATATCCAGACCAAAATCGTATTTTCCCATTACTCCTCTGTATGATTTCTCTGAATCATACTCTCCTTTCATATTCGTCTAAATTCTTGTAGCAATTTCTATTTCTTCTTTTTTTTTTTCGTTTTCCATTGATGTGGTAAAATGCAAACTCCTTCTCCAATATAATCGGCAGTCACTGTAAACTCCATGATCTTACCTCTGTATTCAATGGGAACTGTCGCTGTTTTATCAAACATCCCTACATCAAAGTAATAGCCGCCTCCCAGTACGCGTATTCCTTCCGGATATACCAGCCGACAACAATTCCTTCCATAATTCCAGGGTATTTTTTCACCGTCCAACAGAGTATTTACACCGCAGATATACTCATCATCAATCCTTTTTAAGGCAACCCCCAACACCGGTGTCTCTACTTTTTCATCATAAACATCGTAAAACACCTCTACAGTTAACGGCTCATCCCATGAAATGGTATCCACTTTATTGCCCTTGCTATCACGCAGACAAATCCCTGCAATTTCCGCAATGGCATCTTTGCCTCCGGGAACAAATTCTTTCATTCCTTCCCCTAATGGTTCCTCGTCCGCAGACAGTTCCTCTGCTGTTTCTTCTCCTGCATTCATCATCTTCAGATAATCCATATACAGGTCGCATACCCTATTAGTATCGCCGTATGCCTGAACCTCTCCATCCTTCAGCCACAATCCTTTCGTGCAAAGTCTGCGGATTGCATTAATATCATGAGAAACAAAGAGAACCGTAACGCCGCCGTCCATCATGGATTTCATCTTATCCATACATTTCATCTGAAAGCGCAAATCTCCCACGCTCAGTGCTTCATCCACGATCAGCACTTCTGGATCCACATTAATAGCCACAGCAAAAGCCAGTCTGGCAAACATTCCTGATGAATATATCTTTACCGGCTGATAAATAAAATCCCCGATATCTGCAAAGTCAATAATACTCTGTAGCTTTTTTTCCATTTCTTCATGAGTGAATCCCATCATGGTTCCATTTAGGAAGATATTCTTAAGTCCTGTAAATTCTGGATTAAACCCTGTTCCCAGTTCCAGCAAAGCTGCAATCTTCCCATCTATCTTTACCTGTCCTTCTGATGGAGTGAGGACACCTGTCACGATCTTAAGAAGCGTAGACTTACCTGCACCGTTGGTACCCACAATCCCTACTACTTCGCCTTTTCTAATGTCCACATTTACATGATTCAGCACACACTTCTCTGTACTGTATGTTTTGTGCGAAAAACTGAATGCTTCCTTTACCCTATCAAAGGGTGCATTATATAATTTATAGCTCTTCGTAAGATTCTGTATCGATACTGCTATATTTTCCATAAATTCTCCCCAGATCAGATCACATCGGCAAACTGCGGACGCATCTTATTAAATACTTTACTTCCTAAAAACAGAAGTACTATCATTAATGCCCAAAAATAGAGAGACAAGATCGGTTTATCAAAAAACCAAATCTTATTAATAAAACTGTCTCTGTATCCCTCGATAATATAAAAAACAGGATTCAGCTTCACGATCCACTGATACTGTTCAGGAACAATGCTGTAAGACCATATAATAGGTGTAGCCCATAATGCCACATCTAGAACAATATTTACAATCTGTCCCAAATCTCTAAAGAACAAAATAAGAGAAGACGTAAGCCTTCCCACAGCATATATCAATACAAGAGCGGAAAACAGATAATAAATCGTCTGTACAGCATAAATAGTTACCTCTTCTCTATTTACCAGCCCGATCACCAATAAAAGCACAATGAAAACAAGATGGATAAAAAGTGAAGATAGAATCTTGATAATCGGAAGTAATCCTACATCAAACAAAACCTTTTTAACAAGATAGCTGTATTCAATCAATACATTGGTTACGGCCCGTATCCCGTCAGATATAAAAAACCAGGGAATCATACCAGCTGCAAACCAGTATATATAAGATACACCTGAAATAGGTGATTCTGAACGAAGCCCGTACTGAAACACGCACGCATAGATCAAAATCGTAATCACTGGCTGAGCAAAAGCCCAGAACACACCAAACAGGGATCCTGCATATTTTGTTGAAAAGTCATTGACTGCCAGGCTCCATATGATTTCTTTGTTGTTTTTAATTTTTTTTATCATTTTCTATTACATCTCTCCGTCTGTTTCTTGTCGGCCATCGGCAAACAGTGCCGTTTTCCATTGTGGACAAATCTCTACAATTAGCCTTTCTATTTTAGCACATACCTATATAAAAAACAAGTAATGAGAACTCTTGACAAAAAAACCGATGGTGTGCAAATTAACCATAACCTGCCCCATCGGTTCACAAATTTGTTATTATTCATTATATCCATCTTTATATTTCGCAGAGTTTTATCCCTTGGCCATCTTATTCAGCTTTAAAATTGACAAAGGGAAGATTATATACTGGAAGATTTGATGCATTAGTTAAATTTGCCACTATTGGTCTCATATAACTCAATAACAGCGCAGGCGCATTAGAGTTCAATAATTTCTCTACAGTATCGTCGTCTAAATCCTCCCATTTAAAATCAGAAGCCACTCTAACATGCATCTGAAATGGTGCATCGTCCGCTTTTTTATTTGTTTCAAGCTCCAATTCCACATTTGCCCGATTTTCCTTTCCTATTCTTCTGACATGAACATGAAAGGAATTTTGCATAACAAATTCCGTGTCATCCGGTATAAAATTAGGATTCCTCTTAAACGCAGCTTCCTTTAGGTACGGATTGATAAACTGAAATTTGCTTTTTTTCATTTCTCACCTCTGCTTATAATCTTTTTATGCTGCTTCCAAACTATTTATACTCATATCTGATTCATTTACAACGTCATAATTACGCTTCATTTCTTCCTCAAAAGCTCGTTTCCAGAGATACATTTCCGCTTTTTCTTTATCACATCTGATATATGTGCCTTCTTTTGGAAGATCCAGAAGATCAATGTCCTTCATTTGTATGCTTTCACTTTTTTCATTTCCATATATGTCCATAATAATCTTCCAGCCCTTTTTTCTGCTAAGAAAAACTGATGTAATATCCATTTTCTCTTCAATCAATAAATGAAGTAAGGCTATATTACACGGAACAATAACCCAAGATTGTTCATACCGAATGTCTATGCACAAGCAAAGATATATATTTGCATACTCATCACGGCATAAAAACAAAACCGGTTCCTGTTCAAATTCATAAAATACATATTCTAAATACAGATTTCCTATTCCCGTCACATTTTCAAAGTAACTTTTCTTCATCTTTTTTATCTACCTCTTTAAAATAAAATTGAGGTGCTCCACCTTTATATACCCACCAGTCAACGTGTGTATTGTCTCTTTCTTCTCTTTCAGATGTAAGCTGACTCGGCCCACAACTCCCTTCCGTCACACCTTTTGCAATGAATGCACGGGGATGATGACGCATAAACACATCCAACGCATATTGTGCTTCCGAATATTGCATATTACAAGAAGTCGAATACGTCCCTGGTGCTTTTAAATTTAATCTTTTCTTTGGAGGAATAAGGCCTCTTTGAATTTCCTCATATGTACTGATAAAACTCTCTCTGTCAAGTATTCCATTCTTTATCACTCTGTATCACTCTTTATCACTCTGTATACGTCTTTATTGTCCTCCCTGGCATCTTCAGGCAATATTTCAGTCTCGAAATTTTCAGGAAAGCAATCCGGAAATTCTTTCATTTTTCATCTCTTTTCAATTAACACCTAACATCTCAACTCTTCCCAAAGTATTTATTCTTATAGCTTATTGGTTTCATTTTACAGCTCGGCTTATTGAATATCAACTATTTTCCTGTAATTTATAAAGATTTAACTTTTCCCGCCTGTCTTATATTAGTATTTTTACAACCCTTCGGCAGAAAATATCCCGGGAGGTATTTTGGTCTTTTTTTGCCTTATAAGAGTGATGGTACTAAACAGTTACATTTTTTCTCTTTCATCCTGTCCTATATTATGCTATAAATGTGTTAGACTATTTTCTTTTCATATATTATGATGTTGCCGATTGACTACATATCTGTTTAATTACACCTTCTATACTTTAGAAACTTTGTGCCGCCGCCTGGCGGCGGAATGGAGATTTTTATGAATATTGTATACATTGCCACAGATTCTTATGTTTCCATGCTTGGGATCTCCCTGTTCTCTTTGCTTGAAAACAATAAAAGTATGGAGCAACTAAGTATATATATCTTGTCCACAGATCTTAGCCAGACTAATCAAAACGTTTTGCGACAAGTGGCAAATCCGTACCACCGTCAGCTGCATTTTGTGCAGATTGGTGATTATCAGAGTGCTTTTTCTGCTGATACAAACACTTCCGGCTTTCACCCCATTGTATTAGCCAGGCTGCTTCTCACCAGATACCTTCCACAGGAAGTGCATACTGTTCTTTATCTGGACTGTGATACTATTATCCATGGGTCTCTTGATGCTATGGAGCCCGCAGATTTTTGCAGGACTGATTATGCCTTTGCAGCAGTACCGGAAGTGTATATGCCTTCTGCTCAGAAGTCCTTTATTGGACTTGCAGAAAAAGATATTTATTATAACTGTGGAGTTCTTCTTATAAATATGGACTACTGGCGCAGGCAGGAACTCTGCCAGAGTTTTATAGACTACTATACACAAATGAACGGAAAGCTGATGTATAATGATCAGGATATCCTGAATCACTGTTGCCAGGGACATATCCTCACTTTAAGCCAAACTTATAATTTCGCCCCGGTATTATATTATTTTCCCTATTATTTTATCCGTAAATATCAGCCGACATATAAGATTTCCAGTCGTACAAAATACAAAGAAATCATCCGGCATCCTTCCATTATTCATTACCTGGGTGAAGAACGGCCCTGGGTACACGGCAATTTCAGTCCATATCGGAAGGTATATGATTCCTATAAAGCGCGGACTCCATGGAAAGATACTCCTATGATCTATGGTAAAGAAAAGGTATTGTTCTGTTACCATATACTGAACCTGATTACTGCGGCATTCCCCTGGTTCCGCAGACTTTTTACAAAATGTATAGGAATCCGTTATTATCAGTTCACAAAAAAAGATTAAATATAAGGAGTTGTTATGAACGATCCAAAGGTACACATTTTATTATCCACGTATAATGGTTCCCATTATATTCTGGAACAACTGAACAGTATTTTTCAGCAAACCTACCAGAATTTCACTCTTTTTATCCGTGATGATGGCTCCTCCGATAATACCCTGGCATTGATTAGCCAATATAAAGAGCAGCATCCGGAATACGCCCCCAAAATCAATATACTGCCCAACCTTTCCAACTCAAACCTAGGCTATATGGAAAGCTTCTGGACTCTTCTTCAAAAGTGTGGCAATGCTGATATCTATTCCTTCTGTGACCAGGATGATGTCTGGCTTCCTGATAAGCTTATGCAGGGTGTCAAATTTCTTACTGCACATGATAACAGCCTGCCTCTCCTTTATTTTTCCAGCTTTTATCTTTGTAATGAAGATCTTTCTCAAAGATCACCTGCACCTCAGGTTTCCCTTCCTATCGGTTTTAAAGATGTGCTTTTTTATACACCTGCTTTTGGTTTTTCTATTATGATCAATGAGTGCCTGAGAAATACTGCCCTGAAGATTTCTGACCGCAGGAATCTTCCTCATGATGGATGGATGCAGAAGTTAGCTGCTGCTTTCGGCAAAATCCTATATGACCCCACCCCAACTGCCTATTATCGTCGTCACGGTCTGGCTGTGACAACTGAAAATCAAAGCACAAGATCTTTGATTAGGAACTGGATTTCTCATGATATTCTTGGAAGTTCCATGTCTGAAACCCATTACGTGATCTCCCGATTTTATCAGGAATATGCCTCTTCTGTATCAGAAGAGAATCAAAAAATCCTGAAATTATTCGGGACAGACCAAAAAGGAATTATCATCTGGTGGAAGCGTCTTACTTATAGGCCTCATCTTCGCCCAACTGCTGGCGGTCGCCTTGCCCTGAAGATCTGTTTTTTCCTGAACAGATACTAAAATATTAAGGAACATTGAACGAACAAAAACCCTCAAATCACTGTGTGAATCATTTATCACTTTCAGTAATTTGAAGGTTTTCTTTATTTCCTTTATCCTGTATGTTTTTCCGATACTAGAACAAGTTACTTTTCATAACTCTTATATCCAATCTTATAGAACCGCATCAGAAGCTTCACCACCGGTGCCGGCCAGAACTTCCCGAACATCTCCAGTTCTTCCCTGGTCTTCTCCTGATTCTTCAGACAGGCCTTTGTAGTGGCGCCATCGTGTATCCTGTAGTAGAACAATTCTTTAGGAATATAGGTAAATCTTCCCTTTTTCCTGGCGATCTGGACAAACACATCCCAGTCCAGTGCGTAATGATAGCCAGACTGGAAAATGCTTTTCCCAAGTATAGCCTTATGATAGCACACAGACGGACAACAGATCCCGTTTCCCAGTGACTGCACTCCCAGCTTGACCCAGCGCTTGTCTGCCAGAAAGGGAAGCCTGAGCGGCAACTTCATGATCTGCTTGATCAAAAGACTTACATCCCACCGAACCTGCTGGTGCTGGTTGATGATGCGGTAATCCGTCATGGCGATCAGTGTATCCGGATGCTTTCCCAGATACTGATCCATATATTTCAGATAATCCCGATGATAAAGATCATCCTGATGGGTAATGGTCACGTATTCTGTCTCAGCCTGGTCATAGGCATAATTCCAGTCATCCTGCAGGCTGCTGGTGCCTTCTCTCACGTAATATGACAGGTGATATTTCTCTGCCAGATCACGGATGTAGTCGCTGGGTGTGGATGTACATACGATCACCCTGGACTTTACCGACTGCTGTACTACAGACCGGATGCTTTTCTCAAGATATGGGGATTTCCCATATGCACATACTGCAAATGTATGACTGATCATAAGCCTCTAACCTGCCTTTTGTCTTGATTTCTCCACCTATTTGCATTTTGTCTTCACAAAAGCAACAATGTCATCATTTTTATCCATCACATTACTATCTGCTTCTAATTCTTCAATAGATTTCCAAGCATATTTCTTACCGTCCAGTTCAAAAATATCGCCTTTCATGCATTCTGGTACATCATTCAATGCAAGACTGTACAGTATATGTTTATATTGCTTATACACTTGATCACTTTCAGAATATTTACAATGGGGAGCACTGGTAACGTATGATGTTGTAACTTGCATTTTAACCAAATCACTTGCATGCTTATCTATATTTTCCTTGTTTGAATCTTCTGTTCGGTATCTTGTTTATAAATCTCATCCCACTGATCTTCTTGCATCCACTCATCATCTAACGCTATATCATCTGCCTTCTCAGCACTTGCATATAATCTGTCTCTATTTAATTCAATAAAACGCTTGAAATCATTTATCTCTTTTACCATTTTCATGAATGCTCCTTTCCTATCAATGTGACAATTGATAAATTTCCATTTCCTTATCAAAACAAGGCATATAAAATAGTTCTTGGCAGGCCATCTCACAGCGATTCGATTCCATATAATTATTTCTGCTTTTCTTTCTCAGGATTGCTTTCCTGATTCTCCCTCTATCTCTCCCTCACGTTCTTCCAGCTCGCGGGTGATCTCCTCATCGTCGTTCAGGCGGCGGTTGGCTGCCTTGGAGCGAAGCGCCACTTCAGCGGACAGGATAGAGATCTTTTCCTCCAGCTGGGACACGATAAGTGATAAGGTAAAGATCTTTTCTACCAGAAGGAAGATGATGATCACAAATACCAGGTTAGAGGGTGACATAAATCCAAGATGCTTGCTCAATTCAAAGCAGATTTCCGGAAAAATAGCAAGGATAAGCAATATCGCTGCAAAAAATATCCAGAAAATGGCATCTTCCATTTTGACCTTGAACTTCCGGATCTGCCGCAGGATCCAGATCACTGTGATCAATGCTGCCACTACCAGCAGCGCCCTTAATGTAATGGTCATGGTCTACTCTCCTTTCACCTTTTCCGTACCCACTGGAACAGCAGGATCGAGAAAAGCATTTTCATCATATACCACACAGAATTTTTGAAATTCAGGTAGCTGACTCCTGCAATACGTTCAGACATGTGTACCTGCACCTCACGGATATCAACTCCACAGTTCAACAGGTATGCCAGTGTATCCGGCTCCGGGCTGTAATGCATGTTGTAACCGAAATGCTTGATCATCTTCTTATTGAATAGGCGCATGCCGGAGGTCACATCCCCGATATACTTGCCGCCTGTGGTCAGCCAGATAGCTGTTGTAATGATCTGGCTGCCGATCATACGTGAATTGATGGGCTTACGCTCTGTCTTGAATCTGGAACCGATCACGATATCACAGCCGGTCCGCTCCATCTCATCGATCATATCTGCAATATATGCCGGATCATGCTGTCCATCTCCATCCAGCTGCAGTACATAATCATAGCCGTAATAATTGGCATAGCGCATGCCACTTTTCACAGCTCCGGAAAGCCCGGTATTAACCGGAAGATCCATGAAATTATAGCCTCTTCGGGCACAGATCTTACGTGTATCGTCGGTGGAGCCGTCATTGATCACCACATAATCATACTGGGGATAATTCCGGATCAGATTGTCCACTACTGTTTCTATACATCCTGCCTCATTGTAGGCAGGAATGATAATGAGTATTTTCATAATTCTCCTTGCTGCTTAGCTGTCTTCGTATGTCTGTATTTTTCTTCGATCTTAAGAAGCTCCCTGGCCCTCGCCTCAAAGGAATACTGCTCCCGGATCAGCGGCCACTGCTTTGCCACCTTCTCTTTGATCTCATCATAATGTGTCTCCAGCTGCATGATGCAATCATCAAACTCTTCTTTATTATTATAGTAAAGAACTGCGTCCGGAAAGATCTCCTTCAGTTCTTCACAATAATCTGAGATCACAGGCAGTCCGCAGGCCAGCGCATCAAAAATACGGTTATTTACAAACTGGTAATCCAACATATCCTTCCAATGGTCATTCAAGGTAGCCTTTGCACTGCGGTACAGATCCGGGATCTGACTGTTCTCAATGGATGTATCCTGAACCATGCCCTTATTCTGTCCCAGCATAGCCTTCCAGCCGCTGCCCCAGATCTTAAGAGGAAGCTGATTCTGAGCAGACCAGATCACGCATCGTCTGGCAACGCCTCTGGAATTACCTATAAAAATATAGTCTCCCTTAGCCTGTACTGCGCTCTGGTCATCTCCGGACTCCTCCGCCGGATAAAACAGCTCTGTATCTGTACACTGAAGAAGCGGCAGTACCGGCACTTTTACCTTTTCCTGCAAACATTTGGCATAGTAATTAGAGCTTACACATACTACGTCATATAATTCATATTCCTCCGGAGTGATCATCTCCGGATGGCTGATATTCCACATAATGTACAAACATCTGGCATTCCGCCTGTCAGGTCTGTAGAAATGACAGCCTCGAAGCACCAGTACCACATCTGCGTCTTCCTCGCAGCCCCAGTCCTCCCTGGTGTCTACCACTGTATACACGCCAAGTCTGTCCAGATAACGCTTCAGAGTCACTGCATATGCGTAATCTCCCCAGCGTACCTTTACCGGTCCTTCCGGTGCCGGGCACTTGATCACCCACAACGGCCTGCCTGCAGCTTCTGTGTGAAGCTGGGCATTACGCACCGGCCAGTCATCCCTGCGTCTGAACTCCTGCTCAATAAAAGCCTTCAGCTCTTCGATCGCTTTTGTCTGGGCAAGAGATGCTTTCTGAAGATCTCCGATCACCTTGCTCTGACGTTTATTTTCTTTTTCCATATCGCCAAGCTTCTTATCCAGGTAAGTCCTCGGCACCGGAACAATCCTTCTCAGCTTGTTCTTAATGGAAGCCCAAATCCCCATAATGTTACTCCTTTAACACTTTATAGGTCACATTATACCCAATCCGGCTCTTTAGTGCAATGCTTTTCACCTTTCAGGCCTGTGCCACCATATCCGCAGCAAAAAGTGCGGCTCCAAGTGCACCGCAAAGCTGTGCCTGTTCGCTGATTACAAGCTTTGTGCCCAGCCGTTCTTCCAGGGTTTTGACAAGGCCCTGATTCCTGGAAACACCGCCAGTCATCATATACTTTTCTTCTCCGCCTACCCGCTTTACAAGGGCTGCTGTCTTGGCAGCCACTGCCTTATTAAGGCCATGGACTATATCATCTGTTTCTTTATTCTGGGCGATCAGGGAAACCACCTCTGATTCGGCGAAAACCGTACACATACTGGAAATAGTAATGTCTTCTTTATATTGGATGCCGCAATTTCCAAGCTGATCCAGGCTCATCTCCATAGTTCTGGCCATCATCTCAAGAAAACGGCCGGTTCCGGCAGCGCATTTATCATTCATAACAAAATTCACTACATTCCCCTGCTCGTCCAGTCGGATCACCTTGCTGTCCTGTCCTCCAATATCCACCACAGTACGCACAGAAGGATCCAGGTAATGGGCTCCTCTTGCATGGCAGGTGATCTCTGTAATACTTTTATCTCCATCCTGGATGGCTGTCCGCCCATATCCGGTAGTAACCAGGGCATCAATATCTTCTCTTGTAAGCCCAGCATCCTTCAGGGCCTCCTCCAGGGCACGTTCTGCACCAATGGCAGCCCCTGCGCCGGTAGGCAGGATGATCCCGGCTACGATTTGTCTGTTTTTATCCAGGATCACCACATCTGTACTGGTGGATCCGCTGTCAATGCCTGCAAAATAACCTTTTCCCATTTTCCGTTCCTGTCCTTTCCGTTCATCCTGCACCAGGCTTTCTGCAAATGCCTCCAGTCTGGTAAGAAGCTGTCCGCTGCTCTGTATAGTATAATCCGACTCGATCTTCAACAAAGGCACTGCTGCATGCTGCTTTAGTTCTGCATATTCAAAGCTGTAAAAATCACAGAATTTTACTGTATGGTATATGATTCCTTTCAGACCCGGATCCTGGTACAGCTGTTTCCGGCCTGTATGATCCATCATACGCATACATGGCATCTGACCCAGAAGTTCTCCTGCATACCAGTCCATCAGCTTATCAAAATCCTTCTCTTTGGGAGGCTTTGCCTCTCCTACAGAACGATTATTTACACAGGAATCGTTCTCTACCGGATATGGCATGGATTTCTGTACCATTTCATATAGTTCCTTGCCCATTCTGGCACCCATAACGCTTAAATGGGCTCCTTTTTCTTTCACCGGCGGTACAAATGCCTTTGCAAATGCTTCCCTGCAAAACATCTGCAGATAATCCTGTCCTTTATAGTCTGCATATGCCTTTGCCAGGCCTTTCAGCTGAAGGGCAGTCCTCTCCCGGCTGCAGCAGCCTTCCCCATGCAGCATGTCTACCATATAAAGGAAATCCAGCTTTCCCATGTCTTCCAGCACATCATAAACACTGCGGATGGTATCACAGCAGTTCACAAGAACCAGCTCCTTCACCTGTCCTTCCATAACAGCTTCCAGCACTGCTTTCCCAAAGCCGCAGATATTAGGATGGACCATCTGCTCTGCAAGTTCAAAATTCCCCGGCATTCCATTCAGATTTTCGCAACTGGCTCCCATTGCAGCCAGCAGTTCTATTGGTGTATATTTACACACATAATATATTTTATTATTATTCATCATGTCCTCACTTATTATGCCTGAAGCATTTCCAGAAAAGCACCAAGTCTGGTTGCTGTCTGGCCTTCCCCTCCATGGCTTCTGTCACAACCGTCACCATCCAGGATCAATAACGGGATTCCCTGCTCCTCAAACTTCTTTTTTGCGATCCTGGACGCTCCCAGCGTGTGCTTGCAGCCCCAGTGTCCAAACCACACAGCGCCATCTGCCCCTGCTTTTTTCGCATTTTTAATCCCATTTTCGATCCTGCGGGAAGCACTTCCGTTCAATGCATGGTAAACCATCCTTGCAGCCATTGCTTCATAAGGCTTCTGGGGATCAAAATCGTATTCATCAAGATCAAAGGTATGTGCCAGCTCGCAGCCTACGATCTGGGCTTTTTCCTGAAACATCAGCTCTTTTTTTACTGCATCAGACCAAAAAGGAATGGTATGCATCCAGTAGATCTTCTTTCCTTTTGCAGGGCCTGCCTGTAAAACATCCTTTAGCAGCCGAGCGGTATATCCCTCTTCCTCTTTTGTTCCAAGAAGAATGTTGTTGGTCATGCCTTCATACAGGGGCGTCACCAGATCCGTAGGAATACACCTGTCTTTTCTAAGAGACTGAAACCTGGAAATATTCTCCAGAGTGCGTCTGCTTATGCAAAGCCGCTCCTTCAGGCTGTCTTCATCAATGGGATGGCCTGTACACTTTTCTAGGAAAGCGGCCAGTTCCTCCAATTGTTCTGCCACATACTTTACATTGTCATGGCTCTGCCCAAAGGGCACATCAATGGCAAAGACCGGAACCTGATACAGATCTGCCAGATAACGGAAGGTAAGAAGGTTTGCATCACATACCAGATTGGTATAAACGATACACTTCGGCCTGGGAAGGATCCCCCGGTCTGCTGCCCCGATAAAGGTTTTATGGTAGCTGCAAAGGGTCTCGGAAATCCCCTGATCCTCAGCCTGCTGAAGGCAGGCGCGCTCTGCTGCAGAGGCTGTAAGGTAGCAGGAAAAAGCTTCCACATTGTATGGGCTAAGTCCCACCTCATGAAGCAGCTCACAGGGTGTGAAAATGCTGACCACAGAACATTTTTCCGGTCTTTTTAAGGGTGCCAGCATGGTGTTCATCATCAGGTGGGCCAGATATCTGTGTGCAGGGATCAGCCTTTTATCTGGTGCAAAACGAAATTTCAGATTCTGGGCAGACCAGCCGGTTTTCAAAAGCCATCTGGCCTTTGCAGGATCTTCATTTCCAAATTTCTCTATATATTTTCCGTATGTCTCAATAATCTGCATCTTAATCTAGTCTCCAATAATCAATCTTGTCGCCAAAAAGAGGACTATTTTGGCAAATAGTCCTCCTTCGGCATTTATTCTTCTATCAATTTATAAACTCTCACAATCTCGCCAACGCTCCAGGCCTGTGCGTAACAGCCTCTGGATGCCACCGGCTTCTCCCCGTCATAAATCTCTGCCAGATGAAACAGGCAGCCTTCTGTAAGCCATCCTTCCAAAAGAGTCAGATCCTGCCGGATCTCCTCTTTTGCCGTCTCCTGGTCTTCTGCACAGGCAAGCACAGCCCTGTAATACGCTCCTAATGGGAAGGTCCACACCGTTCCCTGATGGTAGGCTCTGTCCCGCTCCGGCTGACTGCCGCCATATACCGGATGAAATGCCGGATCTGCCGGATCCAGGGTACGAAGACCAACCGGCGTATACAGTCTTTCCCGTACAGCCGCAAGCTGTCGTCTGCCTTGCTCTTTGGAAAGCATAGTATAAGGCATGGATAAGGCAAATACCTGATTGCAGCGGAACTGTTCTTCCTCTGCTGTGCCATTTACCACATCCTTCAGCCAGCCCCTGTCTTCCATCCAGAAGTTCTCCAGAAAGCTTTTCTTTACTGTGCTGGCCAGCTTCTGATAATCCCTGGCCTCCTGACCTACAAGCGGTGACAACTCCTCCAGGATCTTCAGTGCATTATACCAGTATGCATTGATCTCCACCGCCTTACCATGGCGCGGCGTAGGAAGCTCATCATTAATCCGCACATCCATCCAGGTCAGCTGCTCTTTGCCCGCACCGGCCATAACCAGGCAATCCCAGTCCATATGGATATGATAATCTGTGCCTCTGCAATACCAGTATACGATATCTGCCATCACAGGATAGGCTTCTTTAAGAAATTCCTCATCATTGGTGGCTTTATAATATTCATACACACCATTGATAAATAAAAGCGGTGCATCTACCGTATTATAAAAGGGATCTTTATCGCCTTCAGGAAACAGGTTGGGCATCAGCCCCTTCCTGCAATACATCATAAAGGTTTTCAGGATGCTTTTGCACTCCTCATACAGTCCAAGTGCCAGTGTGCACCCGGGCAGTGCGATCATGGTATCTCTTCCCCAGTCCTCAAAATATGGGAAACCTGCCAGGATCGTCTTGCCGTCTGTGGACTCTCTGTGTGCCAGGTACTGAAAAGCACTTGCTGCAAGCGTCTGTCCTGCAGTGCTTTTCAGGCCACTGTGCCGAATCAGTGCCTGTCTGTCCTCCTTAGCGTGCCGGATCCATCCGGAAATAGTATTTGCGTCGCATTCATCCACTCTCCGGTCCAGACTGTAGATCAGATAAAACTCCCTGGAATAATCGTCCATCTTAAAACAGATCTCATGATTCTGCAGGGCTGTCCCTACCGAATCACGACCATCTCTGGCATCCTGATCATAGTACAGATCCTGAGAAAATGCAATTTCTTTTTTTACAAGGGTACCATTATGCTTCTGATGAAGCACCAGGCCATTCCCTGCAATATAATTCTCTTCTACTGTAAATACCTGGTCTTTTGCAGGATTTTTACCTTTTGGAACAAAGGCCAGAAGCGGAGACACATGAAGGATCACTTCTTTTGCTATTTTCTGGGAAAGCTGATACCTGAGGGCAATGGTATTCTCCCCCTGAAGCATAAACAGCTCCTTTTTTACAGATACGTCTCCCACCTGATAATGCCAGGTAGGAAGCATCTCCATCTCAAAGGCTTCCAGATAACGAAAGCCCTCCTGATTCTTTGTCCGGTTTACATATTCCTGGGAGAAAAGCCCGGTATTTTTCCCCTGGATCTCCAGATATTCCTCTACATTGGAGATCAGACGTGCCCGCTTATTAGGCGCCTTCTCTGCTGCCATAAACAGTGCATGGTCATTCCTTGCTGTATCTCCGATCACAGTCAGGGAAGAATAACCACCCAGTCCATTAGTCAAAAGAAAACATCGTTCCTGGCCTCTTCTGAAATCCTGCCAGTGAAACCTGCACAGACTTACTTTCATAGCTTACCTCATCAGATCAGCCTTTAACAGCTCCTGAAAGTCCATCCGAATAATACCTTTGCATGAATACAAACAGGATCGCGATCGGAATGGAGATGCATACTGCACCTGCTGCAAAGCTAGTGTACCATTTATCAATATACTCTTTCTCAAGCATCTTCCACAAACCAACGGATACTGTGTAGTATTTGGCATTTGCACGGCAGATTACCTTTGCAAAGATGAAATCCAGCCATGGATTCAGGAAAGAAGTAAGAACCGTATATACAATAATCGGTTTACTTAATGGTATGGTTACTTTTGTAAATACCTGGAATCTGGTAGCGCCATCAAGGTATGCCGCCTCATCCAGTGCCTTGGGAATGGTATCAAAGAATCCCTTGGCGATCAGAAATTCTATACCTGCGCCACCACTGTATACCAGGATCAGTGCCACACGGATCATGGCGCCGTCTGTCAGGTTCAGAACTTTCAGAATATAATATACGGCAACCATGGACATGAATGCAGGGAACAATTTCAGGATCATTGCCACATTCATATATGGTTTACGCATTTTGAAACGAAGTCTTGAAGTACAGTATGCCATGGAAAGTACAAAGAAAGTGGAAATCAGGCATACGAAGCAGGCAATAATAAATGTGTTTTTAAACATCTGTGGGAAATCAAGGTTCTGTGTATCCGTAAACAGCCTCGCATAGTTGTGAAGGGTATATCCTTTCGGGAAAAATGTGGTAACATAGGATCCCTTCTGAGAGCTGAAGCTAAGCAGTACGATCCACAGGATCGGGATAACCCAGATCACCGCCAGGACAGCCAGCAATACATGTACGATCGTATCGGAAATAGTCCCTTTTCTCCGCATAGATCCTGTCTTTTTTTCGTTCATTATTGGAATCCCTCCTCATTCTTGTAAGAACCGCTGTTTCTGTATGTAACAAGTGATACGATAACCAGAATCACGAATGTAAGGATACCTACAACTGCGCCTACATTGAAATACTGCTGATCAACGGTCAACTTGTACAGCCATGTTACCAGAAGATCGGTCTTACCTGCTGTATAGCCTACCGGAACCGGTTCGCCCTTGGTCAGAAGGAAGATCACGTTAAAGTTGTTGATGTTTCCGGTAAAGGTTGTAATAAGGTATGGGGTTGTAACAAACAGCATGTATGGAAGGGTGATCTTAAAGAAGATGGTAACGGAATTGGCTCCATCCACTTTTGCAGCCTCATACAGGTCATTTGGAATATTCTGAAGGATACCAGTTACCTGCATCATGGTAAATGGAATACCGATCCACAGGTTGACAATAATAACCGTCACTCTTGCCCATGTAGGATCAGACAGAAACGGCAGCGGGCTGTTGATGATCCCTGCATTCTGCAGCATAACATTGATCAGGCCACTCTCTCTTAACATACTTCTCATAAGAAGTAAGGATACGAACTGGGGAACTGCTGCGGAAAGCATGAAGCAGAATCTCCAGAAGCCTTTGATCCTTGTAGTTCTTCTGTTGATAATGATTGCCAGCAGCATTCCAAGGATATAGTTCAAGAATGTTGCGAACACTGCCCATACCAGAGTCCATCCAAGCACTGACCAGAAGGTCTTGCCAATGGTGTTCCCCATGCCAAGCACGGTAGCAAAATTCTTCAGCCCTACCCAGTTAAACAGGGTCAGATGGTCTCCTACCTTACTGTAGCTGGTAAAAGCCATACAAATCATAAATACAAGAGGCAGGATAGTAAATACAAGAATGCCGGTAATCGGCGGTGTAAGAAGTGTCCAGTGCAGCTTCTGATCAAACAGTTTTTTGAAATCCTCACGGAAGCTGTTCACATGTTTGCCTTCTTTTGTGCGGCACTCTGCCTCATAGGCGCTCTTCATATTTGCCCGCCAGGTCACGATGAACAGACCGGTCAAAAACACGGTAGCAACGCCATAAAGGAGAAACAGGAGCGTCATGTCTCCTGCTGTGTATTCGTAGATACCTTTTGCTTCATTCCACACCTCTTCCTGTGCATTTCCGCCCAGTGTAATGAAGTGTTCCAGATTTGTGATACCGCTTGTCACCATGAACCAGATATATGCTGCTTCCATGGCAAGGAACAGCAGTCCCTTAATCACCTGCTTATGAGCAATGTTCCCGAATCCCATAATGATCATGGAAAGCTTTGTGGCTGCATTTCCTTTGGTAATGGCCTTACTCACCTTGTAAGGTTCATCAAATTGTTTTGCTTTCTTTTTCCAGATTGCCATACTTTTCCCTCTTCTTTTTTCATCACTAAGGGCATTGCCTCAATATCTATGTGGCAATGCCCTCAGGTCATTTCAGTTTAAAAGTTTAATTATTCAACTGCGGAGGAGTTCATGCTTGTGTTGAAATTCTCTGTCATTTCAGCAGCATTGTCATGAGTAACTTCTCCGTTTACAAGGGATTTACCAAAGTTCTCTGCCGGTGTCCAGTAGTTATTCATAGCTGTTACGAATGGCTGAATAATAGATGTTGTATTGAATGTATCATTCTGTGCTGTTACAAGAGCGTCGCTGCTGATTGCTTCGTCTGCAAGGAGCTCTGTGTTGCAAGGAATCACACTTCTCATCTCATAGTGAGCTTTCTGTGCATCTGCGCTTCCAAGGTAGCTTGCAAGAGCTACAGCAACCTGTGGGTATTCGCAGTTCGGGTTTACACCGATTGCTTTGGATCCTGCAAAGGATTTCAGCTGTTTCTCTTCTCCGTTGATAGTAACGGTTGGAAGAGCTGCTACGCCAAAGTTGTCGCCAAGTGCTTCTTTTACTGCTGCTGCATCCCAGGATCCTGAGAAGACTGCATTGATAGAACCATCACGAAGACCGGAAAGGCCAGATCCATCAGCATCGTTTGTGAAATTTGGATTAGCAACAAGGTCTACCAGATAATCTGTAACCTGTGTTCCTTTATCGCCGGAGAAGTCAACACCAGCTGCTTCATCTGTTCCGTCCTCACCAAACAGTGTACATCCGTTTGCTACATAGAAGGAAGCAATGTACCAGGAATCTGTAAGTTTGAAGGAAACCTTTCCTTTTTCAAGCATTGTATCAAGGCTCTTCACATCATCATCGCTGAATACGGATTTATCATAGTACATAAACCATGTATTTGTTGTGAAAGGAACACCATATACTGCACCGTCAATGGATACAGAATCAACGATCTCCTGTGAGTTTGTCTCTTTAATAGCTGCCTCTGTGTCACCACCAAGTCTGGAAATTGCGTTAGAAGAAACCAGATCCGGCAGATTGTCATTTGCAAACATATAAACATCTGCAGCGCCTTCAACGTCCTGTGTTACGGTGGCTTTTGCTTCGCCTTCCGGGCAAACGCCATACTCAAAGGTCAGATCCCAGTTCGGATGAGCTTCGTTGAACTGATCGCACATTGTCTGAAGCCACTGTCCGTTCTCCTCTGCCTGATCCTCTGAAGGTCCCCATACAGTAAGGGTGGCTGTGATCGCTTCCTCATCGGAATTTGCCTCTTCTGCAGCTACCATATTCAGGCTTCCTGTTGTCATCATTCCTACTGTCATAGCAGCAGTCAGCATAACTGATACAATTTTTTTCTTCATACTTAAATATCCTCCTTATTATCTTACATATCCATGTCTGGATTGCTTCCTTTGATGGTGTTATTATAACAAGAAGAAACTTTGTGTGAATATATGAAAAATCCAAGAATCATATAAATATTCGAGGTTTTTAGAATTGGATTTTATGCAATTAGCCATGTTTACACCAGTTATCTCCAATGTTAAAATACAAAATAGCACATTTATTGAATGGATTATCGAGAGGATTTTTCTTATGGAAATGGAAAGCGATATACTTGAAGTATGTGTGGATTCCACAGAATCTGCCCTGGCAGCCCAGGAGGGTGGTGCATCCAGGCTGGAGCTTTGTGGTAATCTTGTGATTGGCGGAACCTCACCCAGTCCCTGTCTTTTTCAGGAAGTACAGGCGGCTGTGGAACTTCCTGTCCACATACTGATCCGTCCCAGATATGGGGACTTCTGTTATACAGAGCATGAATTTCATATCATGCTACAGGAAATCGAAATGTTTCACAGGCTTGGCGCCCAGGGGGTTGTGATCGGTGTGCTGTGTCCGGACGGTACTCTGGATCTGACACGTATGAAGCAGCTGATCCAGGCCGCCGGAGATATGTGTGTTACCCTGCACCGGGCCTTTGATCTTTGTGCAGATCCTTTTGCTGCTATGGAACAGGCAAAAGAGCTTGGCATACATACTATCCTGACCTCTGGCCAACAGAATAATTGCTGCCAGGGCAAAGAACTGCTTCGCCAGCTGGTGAGCCATGAAGAGGGCCGTATCAGCATCATGGCAGGCGGCGGGATCAATCCTCAGACTTTAAAAGAGCTTTTACCTTACATCGGTGCCCATGCCTGGCATATGTCTGGTAAGGCCCTTTTTCAAAGTCCTATGACTTACCGTAAAAAAGAGATTTCCATGGGTGCCGCATCCCTGGATGAATTTCAGATCCTGCGTACCAGTGCATCTCAGATTCGTCAGGTCAAAGAAATCCTGACTCATCATAAGGAGGCTTATCATGTTTCTTGAAAACAACCGTTCCAGAATCGAAAAACAATTTGAAACTTTTTGCCAGAAGCTTCCTGGCATTGCAGCTCACATAAGCAAAAGAATGGATGCACTGAATCCGGATGTGATTCTTGCGCTGAAATACCTTTATGTATGTATGCCCTATAGCGATGCAGGCAATTATTCTTTTGATACCTTTCTGGATTTTGCCTGGCAGGGGATTTATCTTTGGAAAAACTCTCCATATAGGTCTCAGCTTTCCGAAGAGCTGTATCTGAATTATGTTCTTTTTCACAGGGTCAACGAGGAAGAGATCAAGCCTTGCCGTACCCTTTTCTGGGAAAAGATCAACAAACGGATCCAGGGTCTTTCCATGAAAGAGGCTATCCTCGAAATCAACCATTGGTGCTGTCAGGAAGCCATGTACCAGTCCACTGACTGCCGCACCAGCTCTGCACTGGATGTTTACCGTCATGGTTTTGGCAGATGTGGGGAAGAGTCTGTATTTGCAGTAAATGTACTGCGAAGTGCAGGGATTCCTGCCAGACAAGTGTATGTGCCCAGATGGTCCCACTGCGATGACAACCACGCCTGGGTGGAGGTATGGTGTGACGGTGACTGGCATTATCTTGGTGCCTGTGAACCGGAGGCAGACCTGGATCGGGGCTGGTTTACCAATGCAGCTTCAAGAGCCATGATGATCCGTTCCCGCTGGTTTGACAAGATTCCGCCAGAGAATGAGGATGTGATCGGTATGGATGATGTGAATCTGATGCTGAACCAGCTTCCCAGATATGCCCACACCAAACGGATCACCATCCATATAACAGATCTGGACGGATGTTCTGTCCCAGATGCGGATGTCCGTGCTGAGATCCTTAATTATTCCCAGTTTACCCCTGTTGCCAGGCTTCGTACAGATGCCAATGGCTGTGTTTCTTTTGTTACAGGCTTTGGCAGTCTGCATATCTGTGCCGTTTATGGAGAGACCTATGGTGAATGCCTGATCAACACCAGAGAGGACGACCATTTTGAGTGCATGCTGGGAGAGGGCTTTCTTGAAGACGAATGGGAAGATTTTAATATGACCGCCCCGGATGACACGGTAGGAAACCTGGAACCATTTCCCGCAGATCTGGAAAAAGCAAATAATGACCGGGTTGCTGCCGAATCTGCCAAATGCAGACATAAAGCAGCCAAGTTCCAGCCTTTATGGCGCAACTGTCTTTTTGGCCACGAGCTGAAGGTAATGGAAGAACTGATGTCTGTCCTTTCCGAAAAAGACCAGAAGGATGTTTATCCTGAGATTCTGGACGAACACTACCGAGAGGCCTCTGTATACGGCGAAATGTTCCCCAGAGATTTCTTTCTTCATTATATATGGAATCCCAGGATTGATGATGAGATCCTGACCAAATGGCGTAGAAGCATTTTGGGCTATTTTTCACAGGAGCAACAGGATCAGTTCCGCAGCAAACCTTTCCTGATCTGGCAGTGGATTGAAGAAAACATTCAGGAAAATGACCAGCAGGAAAGAAGAACTGTTTATACAACCCCGGCTGCTGCCCTGCGCCTGAAAATTGCAGGAAGCCGATCCCGTGCCATTCTTTTTGTAGCAATTGCCCGTACTCTTGGAATTCCTGCAAGACTGAATCCTGAGGACGGAGCCATGGAATACTGGGAAAACAAAGGTTTTGCACAGATCCATGAAAGCCGCAGGAAGGATGCCCGTCTTGTTATTACCGGTGAAGAGCAGTATGACTGGACCTATTCCAGGAACTGGGCCCTTGCAAAGGCTGACAAAAACGGCTATCTTTTTTTCCAACTAGAGGATATTCCCTGGCAGAAGACAGGTATCACACTGGATGTGGAACCTGGCTATTATCGGGTGATCACTTCCAACCGGCTGCCTTCCGGTACTATTTTCGCCAGCCGCTATGATTTTCATGTAGCGAAAGGTGAAACTCACAGGATTAGCCTTCGTCACAGAAATATCCATCCGGATCAGATGATGAACCCTCATCCGATTCCAGATTTTAATTTAAGGGATCAGGCTGGCAATACGGATACCATTTCCCGGATCACCGATGGTACGCGAAGGATCCTGCTCTGGTTAGATCCTGGCAAAGAGCCAACCCAGCATATTTTAAATGAACTTATGGAAATGGAAGATGATTTTTCAGCTATCCAGAACCAGCTGATATTTATTCTTGAGAATGAAGAAGCTGCCAGAGAATCTGTATTTCGTCAATGTTTGCAGGTCTTCCCTAAGGCTGGTGTTTATTTTGCTTCTTTCGGAAAAGAAAAGGAAATGACTGCCAGAAAGATGTATACAGATTCTGACAGACTGCCTCTGATGGTGATCACAGACGGGGCACTCACCGGATGTTTTGCATCCGCAGGATATTCTGTAGGCATGGCAGATATGCTGTTGAAGATTTTCAGGTTGTAGTTTTAAGCTAACAAGCAGACCGCCCCATTCACTATTATCAGCGTAATAATTTGTGCATTTTTAACATATTTGCATATTCATTTAATAACAGAACTATCAATCCACTTTCCAAAGCCCAATATAACAAAGTTCATCACAACATCTGTCCGAACTGATAGCAGAGAAACACACATGCTATTTCTGCAAAAAATCAAGATTCCTCTCCGATATTCTGCTGTGAGACATATGTCATATAGCGCATGTACTTCTACTGCGATTGTAATAATCAGTGCTGGCAATTCCAAACTCGTTCTGTTAAAATAATCATACAGAAGGAGGAAAAGTCTACATCCTTACAAATGACAAAAAACAAAAGAACGAGTGAATACATTTTCAGAACACCAATGAGGACTATACTGAACGAATAAAAGAGGTTGATCTCCGCAGATTCCATGCATATGATGCAGTTTATTCCAACCAGACCGGTAAGAAAGTTATTACATATGTCATTTATTCCGGTGGGATTACTGACGTAAAATCCGAATTAGACTGCGGATTATACACTTATCGGATACAGCCAATTTATCTAAAAGATAAAAATGTAGATGATGTATTCCAAAAATTAATACAAAAACAGAGCAATAACGAAAAATTTACCGAAAATGATTACGTTGCTCTTTCTCTTTCTCCATTGATGTCTGGGAATATGAGCCGTAAAGAAATGTTCAAAACAGCAATAAATCTAACAAAACCGAGTACTGAACTTATAGCAGAAAAAACAAGAGCTATACTATATGCTCTAGCAGATAAGTTTTTGGATAAGTCAGATTTAGATGAGATCAGGGAGGTAATGCGAATGACCAGACTGGGACAGATGCTAATGGACGATGGCATGGAAATTAAAGAACTGGAAAACATCAAAAAATTAATGAAAAACACAAACTGGACTATCGAGCAAACAATGGATATGCTTGAAATTCCGGAAGAAAAAAGAGATAAGTACCGCAAAACAATAGATCAGGACAATTAACAACTTCAGACCGCCCCATGAACGTATGGCATCGTTCAATGGGGCGGTCTGTTATTTATATATTAGTCTTTTCAGGTTCTTCTTTTATGCATCGGATCTGGAATAGGAATTCCGCATCTGACTGCTCAGCTCAAACAATACTTTATCCAAGGTATCTGCTGTCTCCCGCTTTAACATATCTGCGATCTGCTGATTTCCCTCTTTCTTAAGTTCCATCTGTCTCTTCGTATCTGTTTCTTTTGCAAGCAGACGGTCATATTTGCAGATCAATTCATGACCTTTGGCCATTACCTTTTCCTGATAACGCTCAATATGGAATACTGATTTTTTGTAGGAAGCATCTGCCATAGCTGCGATCAGACGGCTGGACCAGTAGAAATTATCTGTAGAAACCTGACCTGTGGTATTGGAAAGGTATTCCGGTGTTTCCTCAATATCTGCGTAAAATGGCACAAGTACATTAAATGCATTGGAAGCAAAAGCCACCCATTCCAATGTATTATGGGATTTCTCCATGCCCGGGCGCATCTGGATCACAGACAGAAAATCGTTCCGATTAATGCCAATAGAACGGTACGCTCCCTTCATAGAAGGATCTCCATAAGCACCGTATGGGTCATATGGTGTTCCCTGAAAATGAGAGGAAAGTACATACTTCACATCCTCTACTGTCACCTTTTTCTCAGGAACCAGACACCAGGGAATGTCATCCGATGCAGGTGTATAGTCCGCATCTGCTCCATCCCATTTATATGTATGGGGATTCAGATAACGCTCCATGATCCAGGCTCTTGGTGTATTGTATACATGGTCAGCATCATCATGGCTGCCAAAAGCATCTCTTGGGTTCAGCACTCCGTCCCAGGACAGATCAAGATGGTTCTCATTTATAAATTCCCTCATATCAGAAGAACACATATATTCCTTCTCAGTGGAAAGAGCGTCCTCAAGATCAAACTGATCCAGGCCCAGCTGATTCGGCATAACTACATACACATCATCCGGCACACGGCGCGCGATCCAGTGATGACCACCAATGGTCTCCAGCCACCAGATCTCGTCCTGATCCTGGAATGCGATTCCGTTCATCTCATAGGTGCCATACTTCTCCAAAAGGCTTCCCAGACGTTTCACCCCTTCTCTGGCGCTGCGAATATAGGGAAGTACAATATAAACCAGGTCTTCTTCTCCCAGCCCTCCCGGGATTTCAGGTGTATCCTCACCTGCCGGCTGATAGGTCACCAACGGGTCAGCGCCAAGAACGCGAGGATTGGAGGTGATCGTTTCTGTAGCTGTCATACCTACGCCAGCTTCATTCACGCCGCTTGCAGCCCAGATCCCCACTCCTTTTACTGCGTTTGGCATAGCTATGTATCTCATGGGATCAGATGGCAGCTCTACTTCCACATGAGAAAGCTCTGATCTGTATTTCACAGGCTGATCCTCTGGATGGATCACCACAAATTTCTTTGGTGTAAAATGTCCGGAGCCTGAATCGTCATTCCTGGCGATCATAGTGGATCCGTCATAAGATGCTTTTTTCCCAACTAATATAGTCGTACAACCCATTATAATTTCTCCTTTTCCTTAAAATTGAAAGTGTATCCACATTTTTGCACAAAGATAAAGGGGATATCCACATTCTTCTACAAATTTCTGAATATCTGCCTGCATGAGGCATTCTCCTTATCCTGCCAGGTGCAGTACCTGGATCAGTAAAATCCAGCCAAGTCCATAATAAGTAACAACAGCCACAAGGTCGTTCACCGTAGTGATAAGCGGTCCTGAAGCAACTGCAGGGTCAATATTGATCTTTTTAAAGAACAGCGGAATGCATGTACCTACTGCACTGGAGATCAACATTGCCAACAGCAATGCCACGCCGATACATCCGGAAACTGCATAGGAAAACAGCAGAGTTTTCCCTTTAAAGAGGTAAATATAAAGCCCGATCACAGCAAAGGACAATATACCAAGAAGACCGCCGTTACATAAACCGATCTTCATCTCTTTAAATACCAGCTCCACCTTCTGCTTGCCAGTCAGGGACTCATCCATCAGTACGCGGATGGTAACAGCCAGTGACTGGGTACCAACATTACCGGCCATGTCCAGGATCAGTGACTGAAAGGCCATAATAATAGGCAGCTGGGTAACTACATGCTCAAATACTCCAACCACAGAAGATACTACCATGCCCAGGCCCAGAAGAACGATCAGCCAGGGCATACGTTTCTTCATACTTTCCTTAAGCGGCTCCTTCAGGTCCTCCTCTGCAGTCAAGCCGGCGAACATGGCGTAATCTTCACCCATCTCATCATCTACCAGATCAATGATATTGGCAGATGTGATCACACCCAGAAGCCGGTTGTCATTATCCAGTACAGGAACGGAATCCTCGGAATAATCCTTCAGTTTTTCGATACAATCATCAATATCCTCTTCAGCATACACATATGGATAAGAAGTGACCACCAGATCCTCAAGTGCCCGATCCTGCCTGGCAATGATCAGATCCTTCAGGTCAATGGCTCCGTAAAACTTCTGCTGCTCTGTTACCACAAACAGTGTAGAGATATTGTCATTCTTGGCCGCCTGCTCTACCAGGCTGCTCATTGCCTGTTTCACAGTCAGATTCTCACGGATAATGATACAATTGGTGGTCATCTTGCTTCCGATCTCATCATCATCAAAAGAAGCGATCACTTCAATATCATGACGTACTTCATCATCCATCAAATCCAGAAGAAGACGTTTTTTCGCCTTATCGATCTTGTGCAGCACTTCCACAAGGGCATCTGTCTCCATCCTTGAAAGGATCGCAGCCCCTTTCTTCACGTCTATTTCTTTCAGGTATTCTGCTGCATTATCTGAATCTGTATACTCAAAAATATCTGACAGCATATCCATATCCAGGATACGATACAGCTTGCATCTTTCCTGTACGGTCAACTCCGGCATAACATCTGCCAGGTCATTCGCATGATAATCTTCCAGCCTGCTGCACATAACAGCAGGGGATGTATTGCTTCTGATAATTTTCAGGATCTCTCCGGTATAATCCTGCGTTCTTTTTTCCATCCTCTTTCCTCCATTTCCGGCAAAGGGGTAGGGCATCCCCTTCCTTAGCCATTTTCTGCTGTAAATGGACACCAAAATAAAGCAGATCTGTCTTCCGCTTCTAAAATGTGATGTTTAAGAATACCACTGGCATTCTTGCTGCGAAATGTGTGTCATCTCACATCGGATATAATTTATCTTCAGGGATTCATAGGATAAGAAAAAAAGAATTGATAGAATTAAAACAGAACAGAAGAACAGTGCTGCTTCAAGGGTATCAAATTTTCCCATCCTATGCTACTACTTCGCCCATGAGAATCACAACTGTCCACTCTGTTCACCTGCCTTTTTTCTGAAATAAGAATGTCTGACATTATATGTAAAAAATCCACATCATTAATATCATTCCATTACACAAGACATTCTATACGCTTTTTTCAAAAAAATCAATGACAAAAACCTGTTTTTATATAGATTTTCTTGTTTTATTACATTATACTTTTACTATTGAAACTAATTACACAATAGATACAATTTTTCGGAGGTTTTTATGATAAATAGTACAGATTTTGAGCCTGTGATCCGCAAATGTACCCCAGAAGATCTGGATAAGATCATGAAGCTGCAGGAGCATATCTGCCAGACTATGGAAGATACCCGCCTTTTTGTTTCCACCAGCCGGGAAGAAAACAGAGATTATCTTATCTATCCCAATACCATCCTGGGAGTATTTGACGGAGAAAAGCTGATCGCCTATGGTTCCCTTGTTTTTCCAAATGATTCACCGGAGAATATTGGCTGGGATCTTGACTGGTCAAGAGAAAAAATATTTCACTGTCTTACACTGGACACCATCGTGGTAGATCCTGATTACAGGGGCCACGGTCTGCAACGGACCTTGATCCGCAGCTGCGTTGCCTATGCACTGGAATTAATGCCGGATGCCACTGTTCTGACTACTGTATCTCCGTTTAATAAATACAGCCTTCACAATGTACAGGCAGAGGGCTTCCAGATCCTGAAGCGCAAGGAAAAATATGGCGGTTATGACCGCTACATTCTTGGATATACCAAGGCTCCGGATAAAGAATTCCCTGCCTTTGAGCCAGGTCCGGATGCAGTGATCCTGCCCATGGAAAATATTTTACAGAATCCGGAGCTTCCCACAGGCTGTGAGTCTGTAGCGCTGACCATGGTTCTGAATTACTATGGACAGAAGCTTTCCAAAACCACCATTGCAGATGAGTATCTGATCCGCGATCCGGAGAATTTTGTAACTGCCTATAAAGGAGATCCTTACCAGATTTCCGGTGATGGTATTTATGCACCAGGACTTACCCAAACAGCTGCCAGATATCTGCAGGCAAATCACTGTCCTCAAACAGCAACAGACCTGACCGGCACTGAATTTACAAAGCTTTATCAGTACCTGGACAAGTCTGCACCTGTAATCGTATATAATTCTGTTTACCTGAAAACACCGATAGATGTAGCTTCCTATACCCTCTCCGGAAAAGCCTGGCATTTTTACCATAATGAACACTGCGTGGTTCTTTGCGGATATGATCCTGCAGGGCACATGGTCCTGATCAACGATTCCCTGTCCGGCCTTGTGTGGCGCAGTGAAGAAGCGTTTGCCAGGATCTACGACCAGCTTGGCAAAATGGCTGTGCTGATCCGTTAGGGAAGGTCAGCTGGGGGATTGACTCCCAGCTGATATAACCATTTCCTTGGTGTTTTCTACCTCATAGGAAGCAAAGCCTTTTTCCTCTGACTCGATCTCACCGGTCTGATTGTCATATGGGTCAATGGGCATAAAATCTTTTTTAACAGCAAAATCCTGCTGAAAAGCATTATTTGCCACCATCCGGTAGGTTTCCAGATTTCCGAAATAAAATCTGCGCCGCTGTTCATCCCCAGAGGCGTAAGCGGAACCTCCAAAGGATGGGTCTGCATAAAGCCATCCATAAGGCTCTACGTAGAACATTGCCCAGTCATGTGGCCCTACATATGCCGGATTTGCATAAAGACCGGACTGCCACTTGGCAGGTATGCCGCAGATCCTGCAAAGCGTAATAAATAAAAGTGCCTGTACGCCGCAGTCGCCCCTAAGGTTTCTTGCACAATACTGGGGAATATCCGTGATCAGTGAATACTCTTTCATGTAAGAATATTGTACCTTTGTGGTAATGTAATCATAGATCCTTCTGGCAATTTCCAGAGGATCTTTTTCTTCCCCTGCGATCTCCCGGGCAAGGGAAGTAAGATAAGGGCTGAACCGGATATGAGGATATTGTTCCTTCAGATATTCCTCCATTCCTTCTGGCACACTGCTTTTCTTTGCCTCATCAGACCACAGATCCACATATTTTGCAGTTACTGTATATTTATACTCCACAAAGAATGTACGGTTTTCCTGAAGCTGATCCAGGAAACAGATAGATCTGTACAGGGAATCCGGCTTATCAATGCTTACATTTCCCTGTGTATGATCCAGAATCTGAACATCTGAAATCTGATATGCTTCTGCCGGAATCGGAAGATGCACCTTTACCTTCATTCCAGGCTTAAACTGTTCATCCTTTAAACGGATCGTAGCACGGATGCGGAAGCTTTCCTTTGCCTCCCCCTGTTCACGGATCTGCTGAACCTTCTGAAGCAGCAGCTTTTTATCCTCCGAAATCTCTTCATAAATCCCTGCACGTTCCCGGATATCATCATCTTTGTCCATAATATTCCGCATAAGATTGTGGATATAATGCTTTTCTCCATTGATATAGATCCATTCTGCCAGGTTTTTCGATTCCATTTTCCGGATATCTTCTTCAGAAAAATCCGGAAGCTTTTCCTTAAAAAGGCGGATCACATCTGCCTTTGTATACGGAAATTGCTTTGGCAGTTCTTCCAGAATAAATTTTTCATAGCGAAGCCTTGTTTTTAATTCTTCCCCAATTGGCTGCTCCAGCCAGCGATCTGCTGCTTCCTTTGCTTTTTCCAGATCTCCGAAATCCTTATATTTCAAAACATCCTCCGGCAGCTCCAGTGCCAGAGATTTCAATTCTTCTCCTGAAAACCTTCTCATATAAATACACTCCCACATCCTGTTATTTTCTGTGCCAGGTCTTCCCTGTAATCTTCATCCTCTTCCCGCAGACTGTTGATGGTTACATAAGGTGTTTTCACATAGCCTGTGGAATGGATGTACTTTCCATTGCCAAGGTAAAGGGCCACATGTCCCGGAAAAAAGATCAGATCTCCTGTTTTCAGATCCTCCTGTTTCACCGGAGACACCGGAAATTCTTCACGAATTGACGCATCCCTGTAGATCAGAAGCCCACTGTTCAGGTAACTCATAAAAGTAAGTCCGGAACAGTCGATTCCCTGAGAAGATTTCCCGCCCCAGCGATACTGGGTGCCCATGTATTCCAGTGCGCTTTCCTTTATCCTCTCACGGAAGGTCTCTTCTTCTACTGCAAGTCTTTGTCTCATTGCGTGAAAATAGCCTTTTCCTTCTGTATTTTTCTCTGACAGATAGCCATCATCCTCTTTTCTTTCACGAAGATTCACGGTATGGATGAAACCTTCCCGTCCTGCCCCACTTCGCACCTTGCTCCAGCCTGGAACAACTTCTTTTTCCAGAAGCTCTACGATACAGCTTTTCAATAAAAGCTCCAGTGGAAGTCCCTGCACCTTTGGTGCATCCAGAAGATCTGCTTCTGAGATCCCCAGCCTGAAAAACCGATCTTTATCCTGTCGTTTTTCCAGTTCGTCTTCTGTGATGGGTTTTATTTCTTCTTCTTTTACATAACCGGAATATCCATAATGGGTTTCTATCTTCAGATACTGCTTTCCAGAAAGCTTTTCTAATACCTTCACAGCCCATCCGGAGAAAATCTCATCTTCGATTCCGCTTAAGTTTTCTCCATTTTCGTTTTCAGCCTCTGCCCTAAGATAAGCATGCTCTGCAGTCACAATTGCAAGATACTCTTTCATGTTTTAGATCCTTTCCATTTCAGATCTTTTCTGTTTTAGATATTTTTTTAGATATTTTTTTAGATTTTTTCTGTTTCAGATCCTTTCAAACTTTACCGGAACTTTAGTGATCCCGATCCCATAATCTTCACTTAATAAGATTTTTGGTCCCTGATATACCGGGCCTCCTTCATAAGGATCCACTTTACATAATGACGGGCCATCCAGGTCTGCCATAGTTACACAGGAACGTGCAGCAGCCAGATGTACTCCTGCGCTGACGGAAACCTTGCTTTCCAGCATGCATCCGATCATACATTTAATGCCGAATCGGTCGGCTGCGTCACAGATCTTCACTGCCTCATGGATACCGCCTGTTTTCATCAGCTTGATATTTACCAGGTCTGCCCCATGCTCTTCCATCACACGCACACCGTCCTCATAGGAAAATACGCTTTCATCTGCAAGGATCGGGGTCTGTACATGGGCAGTTACATACTGCATCCCTTTAAAATCATGATAGGATACCGGCTGCTCCACCAATTCGATCCCCAGACCTGCGTCCTCCATAGCTGTAATGGTAGAAACTGCTTCTTCCCTGGTCCAGCCCTGGTTGGCATCCACGCGGATCACCACGTCTTTCCCCACTGCCTTGCGGATCTCACGGATACGCTCCACATCCTTCTCACCGCCTTTTCCTACTTTGACCTTCAGGATACGGAAGCCTTCCCCAACTGCTTTTACGCTGTCCCTTACCATTTCATCTGTATCATTTACGCTGATGGTAATATCTGTTTCCAGTTCTGTTTTTACCGCAGAAGGGTCTTTTTCCCCAAGAAGCCTGAAAAGCGGCTTTTTCTGGAGCTTTGCATAAAGATCATAAAGCGCAATGTCCACAGCTGCCTTTGCAGTAGTATTTTTGGCAAGACACTTTTCCATTTTTGCCATAATAGCCGGAAGGTCGTCCAGATCCATCCCTGTAATGGAAGGGGCAATATAATAACGGATGGCTGCCTCTATGGACTCTTTCGTGTCTCCGGTGATCACGGCTGTAGGCGGTGCTTCCCCGTAGCCTTCTGTCCCATCCTCTGCTGTTACCTTTACGATCAGATCATTCACACTGTTTACTGTACGGAGGGCTGTCTTAAATGGGGTAACAAGTGGAATTTCAATGTACCCGATTGCAATTTCTTTCAGTCTCATAATCTTATTTACTCCTTAAAAAAGGCTGCCGCCTCTGGTTTTCCCGAAATCATGCCGGATTCCCTAAGACGACAGCCCTTATTTTCTGTCAGCAGTATACCAGCCGCCTTTGGCTTTTTACCTGCATCATTTTATTAAAGTGCTTTGAGGTAAGTAAATACAAAGTTACCACAGCTGTATACAAGGCCTTCATAATTTGTGTCATCAAACAGATAAGAACTCATAGAATGAAGGATTACGCTTACAGGCAGATCTCTTGCCAGGATCTCATCACATTCCTTGTAGCCTTCCCACTGCTCTTCCTCTGTGGCAGCACTGGTAGCCTTTAAGAAAGCTGCGTCATACTCATCTCCCTGATAGAAGGAGTTAGAATTTGCAGTTGCATACATGGAGTCATACATATTTGACAGATCCTTGTAATCCATAAACCATCCATAATAAGCCAGGTCGTAGTCACCAGCGTTTCTTGCTGCGGAAAAGTTCTCAACCTTCTCTACTGTAATGGAATCAATACCCAGAACCTCTTTCCAGTCATTAACGATTGCTTCTGCGATCTCTTTACGACTGTCGTTGTTTACAATGTAGGTAAGAGCCGGGAAGCCTTTCCCATCCTCATATCCAGCCTCTGCAAGAAGCTGTTTTGCTGTCTCACAGTTCTCCTCATATGCTTCTACATCTTCCCAAGGATCACAGTAATCTACAAAATCTGTACCATCAGCGTTCTCATATCCTCTGCAGGCAAGTGTTACACCAATCTCATCATTCAGTCCACGGATATTCATGATCCTCTCTCTGTCGATGGTCAGAGACAAAGCTTTACGAACATTTACATCCTTCAGAACATCATTTCCTTTGTCGCCAAGGTTGAACATTACACAGTAGTTGTTATTTCCTTCTGCATAAACCAGTCCGTTGCCTTCCATACGAGGCTTCTCCTCATCCGGACACATATCAGAATATACATAATCACCACTCTCAAAAGAAGCAAGTGCAGAGCTTTCCTCTGTAATCAGTTCCCAGTTGATAGTGCCAACCTGGATCTGGTCTGCATCATAATAGTCATCACGAAGCTTCATAACAACTTCTGACTCATGTGCCCAGCTTTCCATTTCATAAGGTCCGTTATAAACTGCTTTATCCGGATCTGTTGCATAAGCATCTCCGTATTCTTCCACATAATCCTGTCTTGCCGGATAAGTAGGTGGGAATGCAAGAACAGAAGGAAGATATGAGCACGCATGTTTCAGATGAAGTACCAGAGTCTTGTCATCGGTTGCTTCATAGCTGTCCACAATATCAGAAATCATGGTACAGTAGTCGCCGCCCTGTGCTGCCAGATTGTCAAATCCGAAAACAAAATCATTTGCAGTTACAGCCTGTCCGTCAGACCAGGTGATATCATCTCTCAATGTAAAGGTCCATGTGAGATTATCATCGCTCTGCTCTACAGAAGCTGCCTGTCCAAGAGCAATCTCTCCATTAGCATCTAGCTTGTAAAGACCTTCATAAAGATGTCTCAATGCTGAAATTCCATTCAGGAATCCACTGGTAGCTGTATTCAGCTGCATGGAATCTTCTCCACCACCGGTAACGGAAATCTCGATCTTATCCCCATCTGCCCATACATTCATGGGGATAGTGGTTGCTGCAAGACCTGCAATCGTAAGCGCTGAAACTAATTTTGTGAGCTTTTTCATAATTATTCCTCCTTTTGATAGGTTTTTCATATCAGCGTCAGGCTAAAGGCCTCTCCCTGACATCTTTATATATACTCCGCAAGCGGAAACATATATCAAATTTTTCAAAATGATCTGATATTAGGACTCCTAGGACAGAAGCTCTGATGTTATATTATTTCTTCATCTTCGGATCCAGTGCATCCCTTAATCCGTCACCGAACAGGTTAAAGGAAAGGATGATCAAACTGATCAGAAGCGCAGGGAAAATAACACGGTATGGATATGTGGTGATACCATTTAATGCTTCAGAAGTAAGGGAACCAAGGCTGGCCATCGGTGCGGAAACACCAATTCCCAGGTAGCTTAAGAATGCCTCAGTAAAAATCGCCGATGGGATCTGAAGCATAACAGTAGCGATCAGCTGGCCAATACAGTTGGGAAGAAGATGCTCTTTGATCATGGTTGCTTTTCCGCATCCAAGAGCTTCCGCTGCTGTAACAAAGTCCAGTGTTTTCAGCTGAAGGATCTGGCCACGGACGATCCTGGCCATACCAACCCAGTACAAACATCCATATACAATGAATATGGCGATCAGACCGGAACCGATCTTCTGCAATCCGTGAAACATAGGTACCGTATCGATCAATGACTGCAATGGCTCACTGATCACCATTTTGATAACAACGATCAGCAGGATCTCAGGTACAGAGTAAATGATATCTACGATACGCATCATCACGATATCCACCTTACCGCCAACCAGTCCGGAAATCGCTCCGTAAATACTTCCCACGATCATAACGATCACGGCTGATACAAGCCCCACCACCATGGAAATCCTGGTACCAATCATGCAACGTACCAGAATATCACGGCCAAGACGGTCTGTACCAAAGGGATGCTTCAGGCAGGGCCAAAGTGCTTCATCGCCTCTTACCTGCTGGTCATAGGAATATGGGGAAAGAAGGGGGCCTATAAATGCAAAGATAAACATGATCACGATCACAACAAGGGCTGCAATGGCGATCTTGTTGGACTTCAGGCGGATCCAGCTGGCCTTCCAGTATCCGATCTCCTCCGTATCAAGAGATTCCTCTTTAAAATAGTTTTCATCCAGGGGAGCAAAGTCTTCCGGTGAAATTTTGTTTTGTATGCTTAAAATGTTCTTCATGGCGTCTTCCTTTAATTAATCCAACTTTATTCTTGGGTCTACGATCTTGTACAGAATATCACAGATCAGGTTCATAAATACGATCAGTGCTGAGTAGAAGATGGTCACACCCATGATCATGGTGTAATCCCTGCTGCTGATGGAGCTGACAAAATATCTTCCAAGCCCGGGAACACTGAATACGCTCTCTGCAACAAAACCACCGGTAAGAATGGATGCAGTAAGAGGTCCCAGGTATGTGATAACAGGAATCAGGGAATTCTTCAATGCGTGGACAAATACAACCACAAATTCAGACATTCCCTTCGCCCTCTCTGTGCGAAGGTAATCCTGGTTCATAACCTCCAGGATACTGGCCCTTGTCAGACGGGTCAGATACGAAGTAGGATAAATGGCAAGTGTGACCATAGGCATGATCCATCCGCCTGGCTTATTGTAGCTCACCGGAAGCACCTTAAAGCTTACTGCCAGAAGAATCATCAGTGCGGAAGCAATCACATACCCCGGCATGGAAATGCCAATGGACGAGAATACACGGATCACTGCATCCGGCCATTTATCTTTGCAAAGACCAGCGATACATCCAAGAATGATCCCGCATACAATTGCCAGGATCAGGGCCCTTACACCAAGTCCCATGGATACTGCAAATGACTGGAAAATAATATCCTTTACTGCACGACCTTTCTGAAGCACGTAGCTGGTACCCATATCTCCCTTAAGAAGATTGGTCAGGTACTTTCCATACTGTACATACACCGGCTGATCCAGTCCATATTTTGCGATCAGGATCGCCCTGTTCTCTTCAGAAGCCTTCTCAGACATAAACGGGTCTCCAGGCATCAGATTCATTAAAAAATAAGTAATGGTAATGATCGCGAAGATACTGACGAATGCCAGCAGCACTCGCTTAACAATATATCTTGAAGTCTGCATTTCGATTCTCCTTGTTATGCATTATGGCATGCTGCAAAATGTCCGGGTGCCACTTCCCGAAGGGGAGGCATACTCTCACGGCAGGCCTGATACGCTTTGGGGCATCTGGTCCTGAACGGGCAGCCTGACGGAGGATTCAAGGGGCTTGGCACCTCTCCTTCCAGCCGTATCCTTTTCCTTGCTGCGGATAAATCCGGGTCTGCGATAGGAATTGCAGACAACAGCATCTCTGTATACGGGTGGAGTGGGTTACGGTAAAGCTCTGCACTGTCAGCCAGCTCTACAAGATGTCCAAGATACATAACTCCGATCCTGGTGCTGATATGCTTTACAACAGCCAGGTCATGTGCAATAAAAAGATATGTAAGGTTTTTGGTTTCCTGAAGTTCTTCCAGCATATTGATGATCTGCGCCTGGATAGACACATCCAAGGCAGATACCGGCTCGTCACAGATAATAAATCCCGGGTTTACTGCAAGTGCTCTCGCAATCCCGATACGCTGTCTCTGGCCACCAGAAAACTCATGTGGAAAACGGTTATAAAACTCTGCATTCAGTCCTACCAGCTTCATCAGCTCCAGCACACGCTCACGGCGTTCATTCTTGCTGCTGCAAAGTTTCTGCAGATCCATTGCCTCACCAATAATATCGGATACCGTCTTCCTCGGATCCAAAGATGCATACGGATCCTGAAATACGATCTGCATCTTTTTGCGGTATTCCTTCATGTCTTTACCGATAATGGATTCATTTTCATAGATGATATCTCCGGAGGTAGGCTCTTCCAGACGGAGCACTGTCCTTCCAAGAGTGGTCTTGCCACATCCGCTTTCCCCTACGATCCCAAGGGTCTCACCCTTGCGTACAAAAAAGCTTACATCATCTACAGCCTTTAAATCTGTCTTTTTTACAAATCCGGTACGCACCGGATAATATTTCTTAAGATTTTTTACCTGAAGGAGGATCTCTCCTTTTTGAATTTCATTGTTTCCCATACTCTTGTCCATCCTATCCTTTATGCATCCTGCAATGCTTTTTTAATGGTCTGCCAGCAGGATACCACATGTGTGTCATCCAGCTCATACTGGGGCGGCTCTTCCTTGACACAGATCTGCATAGCGCAGCTGCATCTGGGTGCAAACGCACAGCCTGGCTTCACACAGCTCATATCCGGCGGATTTCCCTTGATAGGCTTCAGCTTTTCGTTTACATCACTGTCCAGCTTAGGCACAGAGGCCAGAAGCCCCTCAGTATACGGATGGCATCTCTGATAAAAGATCTGACGGCTGGTACCTTCCTCCACGATCTTCCCTGCATACATAACAATGATCTTGTCACAGATCTCAGATACCACTCCAAGGTCATGGGTGATAAAGATGATCGCCATACCCAGTTTATCCTTCAGTTCCTTTAAAAGCTCAACGATCTGAGCCTGGATAGTAACATCCAAAGCTGTGGTAGGCTCATCTGCGATCAGAAGCTCAGGATCACAGGAAAGTGCCATAGCGATCATCACACGCTGCCGCATACCGCCTGAAAACTCATATGGATACTGCTTCAGTCTTCGCTCCGGCTGATTGATCCCTACCAGCTCCAGCAGATGGATCATCCTGAGTCTGCGGCCGTTACCGTCCAGATCTGTATGCTTTTTCAAAGATTCATTCAATTGATATTCAACAGTAAACAGCGGATCCAGGGAAGTCATAGGATCCTGGAAAATCATGGCGATCTTATTGCCCCTCAGTTCCTGCAATTCCTTCTTGGACATTTTCAGAATGTCCTTTCCATGAAAAAGGATCTCCCCTTGCTTCACTTTTCCTGTATCCGGGGTCAGCCTTAAAATACCGTGGCTGGAAACAGACTTGCCGCTTCCGGACTCGCCAACGATTCCTAACACCTCACCCTTATGTAATGTATAACTGATACCACGTACTGCCTGGATCTCTCCTGTCTTATTGTAAAAGGAAATCGACAGATCCTTCATTTCCAACAGTACATCCTGTTTTTCTTCCATATTACCTCTCCCATCCACATATACAAAACAGACGCAGACTGACCCACTGGATCAGACCCCTGCGTCTGTAAGCTTCTTTCGTTCTTCTTCATTTACTTTCTTGCTATTGTAATGCCAAACACATTCCTGTGTCAAGGTTAAATTCTCATATAATGAAGTTTTAACGTATTAAATTGCCATTTTTCTATACCATTTTTCAAATGTACACTGCTTGTCACTCTGCTCACCCCATGCTATGATAAACAAAACTAATACATTGTTTCGTAAATAACTATAGTATTGGGAAAGGAGGAAAATCATGTACAGCAGCAAAAAGACAAAATTTTTGAATATCCTGTGTATTATACTTGCCTTATCCCCCGGTCTGATACGCCTTACCAGGCATCATTTTCCCAATGTATCAAGCAACTCCCTGATCTGTGTTCTTTACATTACTGCTGTGCTGATCTGGCTGACCCAGCTGCGGCTCCGCCTGCTGCGCAAAGAAGAACGCAGCTATCTGGTTTTTGCAGCTTTGCTGATCGTTTTCCTGATGGTTATCCGTACAACAAAATATATATTTATCCCGGAAAATACTCCTGCAGCTCGATATATCTGGTATCTTTACTATTTTCCCCAGACCTATGTGGTACTTTTTATGTTTTTTGCTGTGTTATATACCGGAAAGCCTTACGGCTGTTCCATTTCTCCCAAATGGAAGCTGCTGCACATCCCTGCACTTCTCATCGTTCTGGGTATCCTTACCAATGATCTGCACCAGCTGGCATTCCGTTTTTCCGGCAGCATTTCCCATTGGGTGGAAGATGAGCCTTATTCATACGGACCTTTTTATATTGCTTCCCTGATCTGGCTGGCAGTTATGTTCGGAGCAATTCTGATTCTTTCATTTGTGCATTGTATTTCTCTGGATTGCCGTAGAAATATATGGATGCCTTGTATCCCTCTGGCTGCTGCCCTGATTTACCTGATCCTGTTTCTTAAGGATCCTTATTCTCCCCTGCAGCAGCTTTTCAAAACAACGGATATGATCACCTTCCTGTTTCCAGCCTTTATGGAGGCTTTAATACAGGCAGGACTTTTTCCATCCAATGATCAGTATTCCCTTATGTGGAAAGTTTCTGATCTAGGCGCCGGGATCATGGATATGCAGGGTAAGATCTGCTATCAGTCAGAGAAAAGCCTTCCAGTTACAGAAACACAGGTTCTTGCCGCCTTGTCCTCCCCTGTTACCCTTGCAGACAGCAATATGGTCCTGAACAGCCATCAGATCCATGGCGGCTATGGTTACTGGCTGACAGATCTTTCCCAGATCCAGCAGATCAACAAAGCTCTGGCTAACCTGGGAGATGTTATGGCGGAACAAAATTCCATTCTGGAAGGCGAGAACCGGCTGGCGGAGAAGAAAGCCTCCATCCAACAGCAAAATCAGCTGTACGACCGGATTTCCCAGGATGTTTCCCACCAGCTTTTTATGCTGCATACGATTCTGGCAGATCTTCCGGAAAATGAATATGCTTTTGAAAATAAAATGAAATATGCCTCCGTTTTAATGGTTTACATAAAGCGAAGAGCAAATCTTCTGCTCCTTATCAATCAACAGAACTGGATACCCGGAAAAGAACTTTCTCTTTCCCTTGCTGAATCTCTGGAATATGTCCGGCTATCCCACATAACAGCCTATGGCACTTATCAGGATGAATTTTCTATACCTGGTGTGTATGCTCTTGCCATATACCAGCTTTTCCAGCAAGTTCTGGAAGCCTGCCTTCCAGATACACAGGCCCTGATGCTCCAACTGACCATTACGGAAACGATTCATTTTTATATGGAAATAAGTTGCCCGGAAAACATATTCCCTCTGCTTCCTGCCGCAAAGCAAATCCAGGCTTTAGGCGGAACTGTGAAAACAGAATCCGATCCGGATACCCTGTTCCTTACTGTGACCTTTAATGCCAGGGATTTTAAGGGAGGTGATACCACATGAGCCATTATGCACAGCTTTCATCTTCTTTTCATGCCTTTATGGGACTTTGCAGCATCCTTTTAATGACCCTTGCTGTCTGTTTTATGATAACCAGCCTGCTCCACGGATTTCCCCGAAAAAGTCAGTGGATCGGAGGTGTTTTATGCTGTCTTTGCATCCTGTTCATGCAAGGCCTTTGCGATCTGGGCCGTGACGGTTCCCAGAAGCTTTCTCCAACCTTTTTGGCACAGCTTACCGGTTCTCTGCCCTGGATCGCAGTTCCCGGACTATTGAGCATTTTAGCGTTATTTGAGGGATTATTTGGCTACTCTTTGTACAGACAGCAGAAAAAACGCCTTAATCCAGGTACCATCAAAGAAAGTTTTGACGCCCTTCCAGACGGAGTCTGTTTTTCACGGCAAAGTGGTGTTCCTCTCCTTATCAATACACGTATGGAACAGCTTTGCAGTCAGCTTCTGGGGACAAGGCTTCAAAATACCAATTTTTTCTGGCATTCTCTGCAGGTTCAGGAGTACAATAAGAAAATCCACAACATTTCCACAGGAACAACGGTTACTCTTCAGTTTCCTGATGGTACGGTCTGGGATTTCCGCCGCAGGGAATTGTCCCTGAAAAAAGACAGTATATGGCAGTTCTCTGCCTGTAATGTGACACAACAATATCTTTTAAATCAGAAGCTGAAACAGCAGAATGACCAGTTGAATCAGGTAAATGAACACCTGCGGCTTTTCAGTTATGAAGTAGAAAAAGTTACCCGGGAAAAAGAAAATCTGGCCGCCAGAGTAAAGCTGCATGATGAAATCGGAAGAGCGCTTCTGTCTTTCCGCATTTATCTGGAGCAGCCTGGCGACAAACGCAGCAGACAACAGCTTGTGCCTTTGTGGGAATATATTGTCTCTGCCATGGAGCAGGGCATCTCCCCTGAAAGCACTGACAGCCTGGACAAGGTTCTCACTGCTGCCCAAACTCTTGGGATCCACGTGGAAGGATGTTCTAAGCTGCCTCTTTCTCACAGCAAAGGTTCTGAACTGCTTCTTGCGGCCTTGAAAGAGTGTATAAACAATACTGCCAGGCATGCCCATGGAACCCATGTATATCTTCAAATTAGTGAAACACCTGACAGGATTTGTGCCAGCTTTACCAACGACGGAATCCCTCCTTCCGGAAAAATCGTGGAAAAGGGTGGCCTTAAAAATCTGCGGGCAGCTATTGCAAAAGCACATGGCAGTATGGAAATATCCAGCGCCCCGGCCTTTGTATTATATATAGAAATTCCAAAAGGAGAATCTTAATTGCGAAAAATAAATGTGATCATTGTAGATGACCAATATATGGCAAGACAGCTTTTTGAGCTGTACATAAAAAGCAGTGGCCGGTATCAGCTGGCCGGTACCGCCAGTTCCGGTCAGCAGGCTCTGTCCCTTGTACAGGCTGTTTCTGCAGACCTGATCCTGATGGATATCCTGATGCCTGATGGGGAAAACGGTCTGGAAACAGCAGCCAGGATCAAAGCTATCCGTCCCTGGATCCGGATCATTGCTGTTACCTCTATGGCGGAAGCCTCCTGGCTTAAACGTGCCAGGGAAATCGGAATCGAAAGCTTCTGGTACAAAGAGTCTTCTAAAGAAACGATTTTAGAGGTAATGGACTGTACCATGAACGGCGATTCTGTATATCCGGATCAGCCGCCCAAGGTAAAGCTGGGGCTCTCCAGCAATACAGAATTTACTCAGAGGGAACTGGAAGTGCTCCGCCTGATGACCAGAGGTATGTCCAATTCTTCCATTGCCGGTGAGCTGGGCATTTCCGAGAACACTGTCAAATCCCATATCCAGCACATGCTTGATAAAACCGGCTATAAAAACAGGACTGAACTGGCCATTGAAGCCCGGATCCGCGGAATCGTGGTGAGTATTCCCTGATTTATCACCGTTCTCCATTCACTGTAATCCCAGTTTTGTTTTTCCTTATCATCCTTTCAGGTGATGTTATTTTTCTCTGAAGTTATATAATCATATAGAGGAGATTCTGTCCTGTCATATGATACACAGAACAGAAAATAATATTTTTCAGGAGGTATGAATATGAAAAAGACAAACCGACAAACCACAAAGCTTCTTTCGCTGGTAATGGCCATACTGGCGGTGCTTTGCATCATCTCCGTTCCGGTTAAGGCCCAGGATTATAATCATTCATTTATCATTACCGGACCAGACACTTACCGGATTGCCTTTGGGGAAGACTACAGGGGCAAAGAATCAGTCACCACCATTCGTAACCAGACCACTATTCCCATGCGTCTGGATATCCAGCGATCCGTTGCCCGCACAAAAGTAGTCACCCCTCCAAAATTAAAACAATTTGAATGGATCGAAAATTCACTTACTAATACTTCCTCCGGCTTTGTGATCCTGGAACCAGGGGAAACCATATCTATGACTTTTATCTTCCGTTCGGACTATTCATCCGGCTCTTCCTGTATGCTTACAGCCACCCGTTCCAATATTTCTGACATCGGCGGCAAAGCTTTTGTCCAGGCACAGCCAATCCCTGTGGAAGGCTCCATTTCAGGTGCATTAGTGGATTATGGCCTTAATCCCGACGAAAATGCCAGATATTTTTCTCTTTCCCTGGCAACCAAGCGTTATGTAACTCTGGAACTGATCAGTAATAACAAAAACCAGGTGACCGCATGGGTTTACTCCAAGGATAATTCCACCTCCCATATGGCAAAACTGGAATCCGATGCATCCGCTGACCATTTCTCCGGTATACTGGATGCGGGAGATTATGTGCTGAAGCTTGCCTACACACGAAGACAAAGCACCCCGGCCAGAACAGAAGTCTTCACTTTGAACATTAGCGGAAGAGAATATATCCAGGCTACAGGTGTGACTCTCACCTGCTCCTCTTCCAACCCTTCCTTCGATTCCAGAATTAAGAAAAAGGCAAAGACCTTTACCATTACTGCCACCACCGTGCCCGCCAACAGCGATGACAAGCTGTCCTGTATTCTTGCAGACGGCAACATTCCTGGCAGTGATTACCTGATCAGCGGCAATGTAGAAGGACAGAATCAGGCAACATTCACCATTACTTACGGTATTGCATCCTGGGCTCATTATACTTATGGTTATACACGGCTTTCAGTAAAAACAGAGGCTGGTGTTCTTTCCAACAATGTGGACATCATCGGAAAAGCAGCTGCACCGGTGGTCAGTGATGTAACCAGCTATTATAATAAGATTCGCTTTAACAAATGTCAGATTGGAGACAGCATGTATCCTTCTGCTTCCCAGCCGGTAAAAGTTTATATGAAATCCGGAAAGAAATGGGTATTAAAAGCCACAGTAAAAAATGGCAGGCCGTTCCAGATCAAAAAATTAAAGCCAAAAACCAAGTACCAATTCAAGTTTGTTTCTGCCTGCAAGGGACCTGACGGCTCGCTGATCAATGGTTCTTCAACTGTGAAAACCTATCGGACAGGGCGAAAAGTCAAGCCGGCTATCCGTTCCATTTCCGTCAGCAATGTAAAGGTTACCTATAACTCCAGATTTGAGAAGTACATGGGGAAATGGACATGGCGTAAATATTACACCACCCGCTTCACTGTGAATGTGCAGCTGAAGAAGCAGCTTCCCGGTACACAAGGCTTATATATAGATGGCGTCAAATGCAAAGGAAAAGGAACTAGCTTTAAAGTAAACCTTTCTTATTCAGGCAATCACAGAGGACGCAAAACACCGATTAATGTTATACCATATTCCAATACCAGCCGGGACAAGGGACTGGGCATAAATGCAAAAACAAAAGTTATCATTCGTTAAACCATGATATACAGTATAAGGCGGCTGCACCTGGCAGCCGCCTCTCTTGATCACATCGATTAATCTATGCACACACTCAAAAAGCGAATGCAGTTTTATCCTGCATCCGCTCTTTTTTCATGTTGATTCCCGAATTATCAATTCCGTATCAAGTATAAGAGACTTCATCTCTTCCTGTGGTTCTTCCAGCAGTTCCAGAAGCATTTCACAGGCTGTATAGCCCATCTGGAATTTGGGCTGATTCACAGTTGTAATAGAAGGTGTTGTCATAGAAGATAACTCGATATTATCAAATCCGACTACCAGAATGTCCCGCGGTACATGCAGATGAAAACGCTTTGCCGCACGGATCACTGCTGCCGCAAAAATATCTGATATTGTAAAAAAAGCATTTGGCCGGCTGTCAGAATTCAACAGTCTGCATATGGCTGCATATGCCATCTCATAGCTTACTTCCGGCAGCTGCACGATCCACTGCTTCGGAATCATCACCTCTGCTTTCTGAAGCGCATTCATAAATCCTTCCTGACGCCTCCTGGCATATTTAAAATTTCCCGGTCCATTGATCAGGGCAATCTTACTTCCGCCATTTGACAGAAGATATTCCGTTGCAATTTCTGCTGCTTTAGTGTCATCAATACTAACATACGGATAATCTGCGTGTTCATTGTATTCACAGCATTGTACCAGAGGTGCGATCGTCCGTATCTGATTCAGGGCCTCTTCTGATATACGATTTAGAAGAATTACACCTGCAGCATCCACTCTTCGCAAAAGATTACAAAAATCCAGCATATTTCCTTTATTCAGATGTGATTCATGAATCAATAAATGACAACCATGTGCCTTTGCAGATACTCGTGCTCCCCGAATGATTTCCTGATAAAATGCATTTTCGATTCCCGGAATATTCAGAACGACCAATGGTTGTGTTTCCTTTGAAACAGTGACCGTATTTTCCATCTGACATCCCAGTGAACGCATGGCCTCTTCTACCCGGCGGATCGTCGGCTCTTTCACCAGTTCCCTGTGATTCAGGACTCTTGACACTGTTGCCGGTGAAACCTGTGCTTTCTCAGCAATTAATGAAACGGTTATCTTCTTCATGCTTTCTCTCTTTTTCAAGTTTTATGTTTTTATTTTATCCTGCGTTTTATTCAGCCTTTTTTAATTTCTGTTTGATCTGCGGTCCTATGATCTGTACCATAATAACCAGCAGTAAGATAATTCCCTTGATCGCATTATTAATAAGAGAGTCCATCTTAAGGGACACGATGATCTTATCAATGATCGTATAGGACATTGCACCGAACAGGATTCCAAGGCATTTTCCTTTACCACCGGACATGCTGATCCCACCAAGTACTGCTGCTGCGATCGCATACATTTCATAGCTGTTTCCTGTTGTTGCCGGGTCGGCAGAAGCATTCATCGCAATCCAGAGAAAAGCACCAATTCCAACAAGTGCACCTGCGATCACAAATACAGAAATTTTCACAGCAGCGGTATTGATTCCCGCCATCTGCGCACCTTTCATATTACTTCCTACTGCATATACTTTTTTACCGTATTTTGTACTTGTTGTAATATATACAAAAACAAGGGTCATGATAATAAGGATCAGTCCAACGATTGGAATCGTAGATACTTTTCCGTTACCGAAATTGTAAAGAGTCTGATAAGAAGACTGGCTGTTTGCCATTTTGTAAACGGAACTTCCTCCACCGATCAAAGCTTTGTCCACATGCTGGCAGAAATACTGTGCAAAAGAACGATAAATCAGCATTGTTGCAAGTGTAACAATAAATGCGGGCATCTGAATCCATCCTACCATCACGCCATTGATCAAACCGCAGAAGGCACCAAACAGAACCGCAAATAAAAATGTGAGGATAATGCTGTTTGTTATGTTAAAGATTATAACAGAAAATCCGCCATCAAGAGCCAGCATAGAACCTACGGAAAGATCAATCTCACCAGTGATACAGATCAGTCCCATGCCCAGTCCAATGATCCCGATTACTGCGGAATGACGAAATACATTCATCATACCGCTCCAGGTCAGTCCGTTTGTTGTCAGTGCATATACGATAAAAATTGCCACAAAAACAATGATATAACTATTTTCTCCCAGAAATCCTACAATACGTCCAGGAACTGTTGTATTCTTTTTACTCATTTTATTTTCCCTCCTCTGTCTGTGCCGCATTTGTTGAATACATCATAACGGTCATCTCATCAATTTCCTGATGTTCCAGGATCTTAATGATCTCGCCGTTATAAAACACTGCACAGTAATCGGCAACTTTCTGGATCTCTGGTATTTCCAGTGTATTGATCAGAATTGTTTTTCCCTGTTTAGCAAGTTCCAGGATCAGTTTGTAGATTTCTGCTTTTGCTCCTACGTCAATTCCCTGTGTAGGGTTGTCCAGAAGAAGAATTTCTGCATCTGTATTCAGCCAGCGCGCAAGAAATACTTTCTGCTGATTTCCACCACTCAGGGAGGTGATCGGATCTTCCCAGGAATTTGCCTTAATGTTCAGCATCTCCTTATATTTCTTGTATCTTTCGACTTCTTTCTTTTTTGAGATGGCTGGTTTCCATGCGGAAAGGGTATGCTCTGACAGATACATGTTTTCCAGGATACTCATATCCGGAATCACAGAATTTTCCTTCCTGTTTGATGCCAGCATCGCAATTCCATCAGTCATGGCCGTATGAATAGAATGATCCCTCATAACTTTGCCCATCGCACGCATCTGACCGCTGTATGCTCTTGTTACACCGAACATACACTGCATCAGTTCACTGCTTCCGGCACCCTGAAGACCAGTCAGTCCAACGATGCTGCCTTTTTTCACTGCCAGATTGATATTGCGAAAACCTTCTCCACTGAAATTCTTCAGCTCCAGGATCATGTCTCCAAGGGGTCTTTTTTCATAAACATCCTGATCTGAGTATTTCTCACCAACCATCATACGTGTCACAGCTTCTGGTGTGGTATCTTTTATATTTCCGGTGCCTACAAATTCTCCGTTTCGGAATACGGTATATCGGTCTGACAGGCGGAAAATCTCCGGCATTTTATGTGAAATAAAGATAAAGGAAGTTCCCTTTTTCTTCAAATTATTGACAATGTCAAACAGATGTGCCACCTCATCATTATTTAATGATGTTGTAGGCTCATCCAAAATCAGAAGTTTTGCTTTAAAAAACAGAGCTTTTGATATTTCAAGCAGCTGTTTCTGGCTTGTTTTTAATTTAGAAACCTGCTGTGTAGGATCAATATCCACTCCCAGTTCCTGAAACAGTCTCTCTGCCTCCTGAATCATTTTTTTCTTATCCAGGCGGCCCAGTTTATTTGTGTATTCTTTCTGAAGGAATATATTTTCATAAACTTTTAAATCGTTAAACAAATTTAATTCCTGATGTACAAAAGCAATTCCCATATTCTCAGACTGCTTGATCGTAATATTTTTTAATTTATTTCCATCAAATTCGATTTCACCTTTATCGCGAGGAAATACACCCGTCAAAACGTTCATAAGCGTTGACTTTCCCGCACCATTTTCGCCAAGAAGTGCATGCACTTCCCCTTTTTCTACTGTAAGCTGTACATTTTTCAGTACCGGAACCCCACTGAAGGACTTACAGATGTTACTCATCTGCAGCAAACTCATAATTCTCGCCTCCTCGCCCGATCTGTCGGGCTTTCTGATACACTGCTCTGATACACATTCACTTAATTATCTGACAGAAGGGAACTTTGCAGTTCCCTTCGTCATTTCTGTCTTATTTAAAAAGATTATATCATGAAAATATTTGATTTAGAAAGAAGGATAATCTTTTACGTTGTCCTTATTTACGATTTCACAGGCAATTACGTGATCCTGCTCTACATCTTTTCCATCCAGATAATCAACCATATCCTGGATTGCTGTCTGGATCATTGCCGGGCTGTAAGTTACAGATACAATACCGCCAAACTGATCTGCGATATCTGTGAAGGATTCTCCACGAAGTACTGCATAAAGTTCATCCAGTCCGCCGCAGCCTGTCAGATATGGTGTATTTCCAAGGAATGTTTCTTTTGTTGCATCGTCAATTCCACCACCCTGAAGAGCTTCAAGGATACCCATTGCAAGTTCATCATCTTCTGCATAGAACCATTTGATGTCTGCATTTGATGCATCACCCAGCAGAGATTCAAAAGAGGTTTTTGTATCAGAACGGCTCCAGTTCATAGCGCCTGAATATGTAATGGATTTAAGATCATCTTCTGACCATTTTGCATCGTCTGCGATTGTTTTTCCATCATATTCCAGTTCTCCTGTAAGGTATTTTGTAAATCCACTGTCACGGAGAGTTGTTACAGAAGAAGTATCTCCTTCGTATACATAAACTGCATCACCAGGTTTCAGTCCCTGCTCTGTATAGTAAGCTGCACATGCTGCACCGATACCTTCGTTGTCACCTTTTACATTGGATACTGCACTGTCAGCTACACCATCGATGATACGGTCAAATGCTACATATGGGATCTCAGCGTCAACCAGCTGCTGGATTGCAGACTGAACAGTGTCATCGATTGGCTGAATAACAACGGCGATATTGTCTTCACCAGCTGCGATGATATCTTCAATGTTGACGATCTGTTCTGCCGCATCTGCAGATGTGATCAGTTCTGCACTGTAAGTTCCGGCATCATTTACTTCTTCGATTTTTTCTTTTGCGAATGTTGCTACGGAACCAGTCCAGCCATGATCTTCCGGAGCTGTCAGTACATAAACGTGTGTAGCATCTCCTTCTCCGTCCGCAAATACAGGAGTAACCATACTGCCCATTGTCATAGCTGCGATAAGCGTGCAAACTACTGTTTTCTTCATAATTCATTTCCTCCTTTTGGAATATGTTTGTTTTTAATAAGCGGTTTTCTCCCGCATTATTTCAGCTTTTAACATTTTAATAAATCAGATCGTCTTTTCAGATCACAAACTGTCTCATATATCTCAGAGAAAGTTTCAGGCTGTCCAGAACTCGTTCTTCAGAACCTTCAAAAGATTTATCTTCGATTTCAATGCAGGTATATCCTTCAAATCCAATGTCTGTCAATGCGGATACATATTTACCCCAATCCACATCTCCCAGTCCCGGAAGCTTCGGCTTCATATATTGAAGCGGATATGCCATTGTTCCACACTCTTTCAGTTTCTCTTTAAAAAGTTTTATGTCTTTGTAATGTACATGGAAAATTTTATCCTTAAACTCATAAAGCGGCTGAATGTAATCAATCATCTGCCATACAAAATGAGATGGATCATAATTGATTCCGATATAATCACTGTCAAGAATATCAAAAACTTTTCTCCAGATTACCGGTGTGGTCATCAGGTTCTGTCCACCTGGCCACTGATCTCCGTCAAAGAGCATGGGACAGTTTTCAATCGCAATACGTACTTTCTTTTCTTCTGCGTAACGCACGATTGGAATCCAGATTTCTTTTACCAGTTCCAGATTTTCTTCTACTGTCTTTGTCTGGTCTCTTCCAATAAAGGTTGTAACAAGGTTAATTCCAAGTTTTTTGCTTGCATCAATCACTTTATATAAGTGTTCTATGTTGGCAGCTCTTTTTTCAAGATTACCATCCATGGTATTCGGATAAAATGCCAGAGAAGAAATCTCTACATTTTTCTCTTTGCAATAAGAAAGGATTTCTTCTGCTTCTTTATCTCCCAGATTTGCCACATCAATGTGGCTGACTCCTGCATATCTGCGCTCTGCTTTGGCTTTTGGCCAGCAGGCAACTTCCACACATTCATAGCCAATCTCTGAAACTGTATCTATCATTTTTTTGAAATCATAATCTTCCAGAATTGCACTGACTAACCCTATCTTCACTCTAATTCCTCCTCATCTACGCGAACGCATCTTCCAAGTTCGCTTGATTTCAGACTTCCGAAAATTGCTTTCATTGCACTGAGTACACTTTTTCCCGGAACAGCAGGTTCTGTGTCATTTTCCACAGATTCTACAAATGAATCAATGATTCCTGATTTTGTCTGATTATCATTTGTCTGGATCTGGTCGATATCATAGAACACTTTTCCGCCGTCTTTACGGATCAGTTCGATACAGTATTTGGGATCATGATAAATCTTAAGCATTCCTTCTGTTCCATAGATGATCGTGGAATTGTCTTCCTCTCCATAATACGTCCAGCTGGCTGTCATCGTTCCGATGATTCCGCTCTTCATTTTGTAAATACAGATGGCATTATCATCTACACCGATCAGGTTTCCATTACTGTCTTTCTTATCCAGTGTCATCACTTTTGCAGTTGTTTCTTCTACTGTATCATTAAGCAGATACTGGATCAGATCTGTCTTATGGACTCCAAGGTCGGCCATTGCTCCCATTGCAGCTCTCTTCTTATCAAAGAACCAGTTCTGTGGGCCGGCATCTATACTCCATGTTTCCGGGCCGCCATGTCCGAAGGTTGTTTTGAAAGTAAGAACGTTTCCGATATCTCCACGCTGGATGAGTTTTCGTGCTTCTGCATGAGCCTTTGCAAATCTCTGATTCTGGCCGATCATAAGTTTTTTGCCCATCTGCTCTGCTGTATCCACCATCATTTGACAGTCTTTTAATTTTGTTGCCATCGGTTTTTCACAAAGTACATGTTTTCCTGCTTTTAATGCTGCAATCGTAATTTCGGCATGAACATGATTTGCTGCACATACACTGACTGCATCAATTTCCGGATCTGCCAGCATATCCTCAATGCTTTCATAAGACCTGCAGCCGTATTTTTCAGCAAGATCCTTTGCCCGCTGCTGATTCAGATCATAAAGGCCGGTCAGTTTTGCATTCGGATTATCCAGATATTCCGGAATATGACGAACCTGTGCAATCTTTCCACAGCCTATAATTCCGATTTTTACCATCTCATTACCTCCTTTATGATTTCATATGTTTTTCATTTTTTCAGTGTTTATTTCATTTTTCATCTAAAACATATCATTTTTCAGAAATACGGTCAATATTTTTGTGCTATACGTATATTTTTTCTATGTTTTGCATCTTTTTATTATTCATTTTTGATGTTTATTACCATGTTTTATGTTTCATTTCTGAAAACTTTTCATTCTTTTCATTTTTCTACCAGGTAGCAGACATATTCCATCTGCATCTGGTCGCATCCTCGCGGAGCGTTTTTATGTAATAAGAACATTACG
>OLPR01000130.1_pt1 | contig 74114 bp, 66 predicted proteins | sample 1672761 | NCBI WGS metagenome assembly OLPR01 (sample SAMEA3136721, study PRJEB25190) | human gut metagenome | biome: human gut; feature: human-associated habitat; material: faeces | place: Austria | collected 2013 | reverse complement strand
CACTGACATATGCCATATCGCCTATAACTTCTGTAACTTTTATTCCATTTTCCTTCGCGTTTTCTATCAGTTTTGGTAATTCCTGCCCATCTGGTGCTCCTCCATCTGTTACAGTGATCCCCGCAATGAGACGTTCTTCAGTCATCGCAAGATGATTCTTATATCCATAGAACGTACTGGTTGCCGTTTTATGTCCGAACCGTGCATCTTTATCATCTTTGGATCGGATTTCTTTGAGCCGCTCATCTTCTAGTAGTTCTTTCATTTCATGAGAAAGTTTCTGTATCTTTTTATTTTCACAGGATTTTATTCCTTCCTCCAGAACCTGGAGTAGTTCCTTAGTATAGGCAATTTCTTCATCCAGCCCTGCTTCCAAAGAGGGCTTCTCAGGAAATCGCTCTGATAATTCAAAAGCTGTTTTATAGACCTCTTTCCAGAGTTGTTTGCTCATATCCCGCAGAATCTGCGTTGGAGATTTTGCCCGGACAGAAGCAATTGTATGGGTGGAATCAACGATAATGGTTCCCGATTTGATCAGTTTTTTGTCCAAAGCCTGTTGAATGGTTTCTTTTAACATTTCTTCCAGAATATCTTCTGTAATACGAGTTTCTCTGAATTTTGTGAGAAGACTGGGATCTATCATTTTTGCTTCTGGTTCCAGATCAAGGAAAAATTTATATGCCATGTCCGTCTGAGCACTGCTAATCAGGGCTTCGTCAGAAAGATCGTACAGCTTTTTCAGGAAAAGCAGTTTAAACATCATTTCTGGTTCCTTTGCCGGGCGACCAAAATTTTCACAATATTGCTTACGAAGCATTGGATTTACAAAGCTAAAGTCTATATTTTCTTTAATTCTACGCAAAAGATGATCTGCGGGAATGATCGCATCGTAAAGCCCCTGATAAGGTGACAATGATAATTGTAACTGCGAATGATTTTTTAACATGACAGGTCCTCCTTTCTCATATTTCTATTATAATGGAAATAATAAAAAAGCCCAATTCTTTTTTAGAATCAGACTTTTTCAGTGTCCTTTATTAATAAGGTTTCTCTTGATTTAGTCCTATTTTAACGTGTGCCCCTGTGATAATCTTAATCATTCCGTTATCTTTTCTTATCTTTAACTGTTTAAGGTATGAATCTCTCTTAATTTCCATCATATAGCTCCTTGTTTTTGTACATTGCACTTTTTTGGTAATGCTATTTTATCACTATATTATTACTTCAATAGCCATTACTATTATTTGTGCATCCTCCATCCGCACCTTATCCATATATTTTGTTGTCGTCACCGCCTGAATACATGCAACTGTACAGACGATCGCCCAGAAGATTGCAAATACAATAATATTCTCAAGATTCAGGCGCTCTTTGCGCGTTTTGTCGCATTCCACATCATCCCGGTACTTCACTGTGTTCCTCTGACGCCGCAGGATCATAGCCAGAATAAGCCAGACGCTGTCCAGAACCAGACACACGGTGAACAGAAATGTACAGATATCCTTCATAAAATGCCATTTGATCAGATACATCACATCCACCACCAGAAAGAGGACAAAGAATGCGAAATACATCCACATCCCCATCCGGCTGTGCTTTGCAAAAAGCGAGCTTCCTGCCTCGCGCGTCTTCGGAAGATTGTTCAGATTATTCCCATATGTTTTTTTATTTTCCGGGATTTCGTAGCCATAGACCCGCAGACGGGCAAAATACAGCTTTGCAGCGAAAACCACAACATAACACGGAAGTCCTACAAGCACGCCTGTATAAACTGCCATGATATAGAATACCTCTGTACCGGGGATTTCGAGAAATGAAAAAACCAGACCGATAAGCAACAGCACCGTAAATATAAGTGCACAGTATTTCGCAGTTTTTGCAGTTACGTTGTCGAATTTTATTTTCATATCCCTCCACCTTTCTTCCATGACACGATTATATGCTTTCCCCCATTATTCAAGATCATTCGCGTCTTCCTTTTCTCGTTCCCACATCTCCCGCTTGACCTTTCCACTCCGGGCATTCATCACGCGCACCTGCATAGTCTTCTTATCCTTCCATGTCGCATATACACCGATTGGCTCATGGCAGCCCGCTTCCATCTCCCGGACAACCGCACGCTCGGCACGCAGGCAGCCCTCTGTCTCCGCATCGCTGATTGTCTGCACCATACGATACGGAAGTGTTCCCTCACGCGCTTCCATCGCGATAATTCCCTGTCCGGCTGCCGGAAGCATCGCATCCACATCAAGGTATTCATAGACAAGATCCGGTTCCTTCCCGATACCTAACCGCTCGATCCCCGCTGCCGCAAGGATGATTGCATCATACAAGCCATCCCGCAATTTCTGTATGCGCGTCGTGACATTTCCACGAAGCTCCATACACTCTGCCTGCGGGTATAACTCCTTGATCTGACAGCGTCTGCGCAGGCTTCCGGTTCCCACGGTAAATGTATCCTTAGACCAGATATCCGTATCCACACGATAGATCAGTACATCCTGCGCACACGCGCGTGACAGAACGCCTGCGATACCAAGTCCCTTCTTGCATGGATTCGGCATATCCTTTGCACTGTGAACCGCCAGATCAATCGTACCAGAAAGCAGCGCTTCCTCGATTTCCTCTACGAACACCGCCTTGCCACCAAAGGAGCTGATTGCCGCGTCTTTCTGCCTGTCCCCCTTCGTTGTCACGATTACTTTTTCAAACCGCACATCCGGGTAATTCTTCTTTAATTGTTCGATTACCATATCTGTCTGAACCTGCGCAAGCTTACTGCCGCGCGTCCCGATCCGGATTCTCTGTTCCTGCATTTTTGCCTCCACGATTGCTGCAAATTTTTGTTTTCTTGCCTGTTCATCCGGCTCCTTCATCAAAATTTCTTCCCGGATAACTCCAAGCTCTTCCGCAATCTGACCATAATCTGCCCGTAAATTCTGCCGGATATCCTTTTTGATCTTCGAAGCAAGCATCGGACTGCTGCCACCAGTCGACACCGAAACAACGACCTCGCCCTGCTTGATGATCGCCGGAAAATAAAAATCACAGTCTTTCTTCACATCCACGACATTGACCAGTATATGATTGTTTCTGCAAAGCTCCGCATACCGGGAATTAAGCTCCGCATCATCGGTTGCCATGATCACGACATCCATGCCGGAAATGTCAGACTCTGCGACATTCCGCTGCAAAAGCCGTATTTTTTCCAGCTTCTCCAAACAGTCACCTTCCGTTTTTTCTACCATAGCTGCTGTTTTATCACTCGATTTCCCGCCAGCCATCGTCCGCAGTTCCTCACAGATTTCCGGTGCCACCACAGTCACACATGCGCCAAACTCATGCATCTGCACCGCCTTCCGCGCTGCGACCGCACCTCCGCCCACGATCAGGCACTGCTTATCATCCAGTTGTATCATAAATGGAAAATACGCCATCGTTTCTTCCTTTCATCCGTGCTTGGATTCCATGTTATTTTACTTATCTAAATTTTCTTTACCCATTATAATTGACAAATCGTATTCATTCAACCTTACTTTTCTACATATTACTATATATTGCGAATCTGCATGAATGATTGAAACGCCTCTCGCCTGACGGCTCAATGATGTTCATTCGCCAAATGCAGATTTTCGTGTAAGCACGAATCTGCGCTCGGCTCATAGTATACACAAACCGGGCAGATGCACTTTCATGCACCTGCCCGGCTTGTCTCTCATCTATTTCATTTTATTTATGCATTACTTCTTTACGTTGAATGCCTTCATTCCCGGATAGCTTGCTGCAGCACCAAGCTCCTCTTCGATACGAAGTAACTGGTTGTACTTTGCAACACGCTCAGATCTTGAAGGTGCACCTGTCTTGATCTGGCAGGTATTCAATGCAACTGCAAGGTCTGCAATCGTTGTATCGGCTGTCTCGCCGGAACGGTGAGATGAAATAGCTGTATAGCCAGCCTTGTGAGCCATCTTGATTGCTTCCAATGTCTCGGAAACTGATCCGATCTGATTCAGTTTAATCAGGATAGAGTTCGCTGCGCCCATGGCAATACCCTTGGAAAGTCTCTCTGTATTTGTTACGAACAGGTCATCTCCGACAAGCTGTACCTTGTGACCGATCTTTGCGGTCATCTTCTTCCAGCCTTCCCAATCCTCTTCATCCAAACCATCCTCGATGGAAATGATTGGGTACTTGTCAACCAATGACTCCCAATGTGCGATCAGCTCATCGGATGTATATTCCTTGCCAGACTTTGGCTGCTTATAATATCCGATTCCCTTTTCAGACTTCCACTCAGACGATGCGGCATCCATAGCGATCATGAAATCCTTACCCGGCTCATAACCGGCTGCACGGATTGCCTCGAGAATCTTCTCGATTGCTTCCTCATCAGACGTAAGCTTATTCGGTGCGAATCCACCCTCATCACCAACGGCTGTTACATCGCCCATATCTTTGATAAGACCTCTCAATGCATGGAACACCTCTGCACACCAGCGAAGCGCTTCCTTGAAGGAAGGTGCCCCAACCGGCATGATCATGAATTCCTGTGTGTCAACAGCGGAATCCGCATGTGCACCACCGTTCAGGATATTCATCATCGGAACCGGAAGTGTTGTGCCCTGAATACCGCCAAGGAACTTATAAAGTGGAATGTCAAGTGCGATAGATGCGGCTCTTGCTGTTGCAATCGATACGGCAAGAATTGCGTTTGCACCAAGATTAGACTTATCTTTTGTGCCATCAAGCGTAAGCATTGCTGCATCAACTGCGTAGATATCAGAAGCATCCATGCCTACAAGCACTTCTGCGATCTTTGTATTGATGTTATCCACTGCCTTGGTGGTTCCCTTGCCAAGATATCTTGACTTGTCACCATCACGAAGCTCCAACGCTTCAAATTCACCGGTTGATGCACCGGATGGAGCTGTACCACGTCCGACGGTTCCGTCGATCAATGTTACCTCTGCTTCTACGGTTGGATTTCCTCTGGAATCCAGAATCTCTCTTCCATATACTTTTTCAATCTCTAAATACATGTTACTACTTCCTTTCATACTTGTTTCTGTCTGATAAATAATCCCCACATACGCCATATAGATTCACTCATTTCCCTATAATAATTGGCTGATACATATTCTCAATTTTATGCACGGACCGTCATATCGTATATGTTCCTGCCATCTTCGTATACTCGTGCATACACATCTCTGCACTTTTTCAGCTTGCAGAAAAATGATATGGCCGCAGGAACATCATGATACACCTTCCATTCACCGCAATAGGCACAGCCTTCCCCTTTCTTCTCGATGAAATCCCTTACATCCTCGATTGGATATCCAAGAAATACACCGATTTCATGTGGGAAACAAGGTTCCGTATTGATCCGCTCCTTCAATTTCTCTATGTAAGAAGCAAGATTTCCAGAATCTCTATAACCATAGTTTTGCAGAAATGTGTGCACTTCCGGATCCGCGATTCGTTCTTCCAGCTTCGATTTGCGATACACATAAAGCAGGTAGAAATCCTTTACATTTTTCATGAGCTTTATATAGATTCCCTTTTGATTGAGACGCTTGTTCATCCTATGAATTGATTCAATGCATTCCTGCAAATTTTTAAATTGAAAATTATATAAATTGGCTGTTTTAATCCCTGCTAAGGTCGGAGCCGCGTTCCGGATTAAGCTTTCTTCAAATCCCATATATATCAGATCCTTAAATTGCTGCGAGTTTCTTTCCGAGTTCGTTGCATGCCGCAACCGCTTCCTCATCCGGCGCCTCATGTGCGATCAGACCTTCTCCGTCGATCACGCTTGCGCCTGCTGCTGTCATACGGTCAACCCAGTCACGCATCCACTCGCCATCGCCCCAGCCATAAGAACCAAAAAGAGCGATCTGCTTGCCGGATACGATACCTTCTACTTCTGCAACAAATGGTTCCATCTCCGTCTCTTCGAGCACCTCAGCTCCCATAGCCGGGCATCCCATTGCAAAGCCCGGAAGCTCCTTTAACTCGTTAATATCTGCCTCCGAAGGAGAAAGGAACACCGGTTCCTTGCCTGCTGCCTGTACGCCATCACCGATTGCCTGCGCCATAGCTCCCGTATTGCCGCCCTGTGTCCAGAAAATGATATAAACTTTATCCATTCGATATACCTCCATTTTTTGTTGCTCCTTCGAAATATGGGAGGTAGCCAGCCTTCCATTTGCAATATTTCAAAGGAGCTCCTAATGATTTACACATGGTTAGTTTTGCCTAACCTTGTGTATAGGTTAGTATATCCTAATCGTTTTGTCAAGCATTTTTTCCTGTTAATTTTTAACAAGATTTAAAATGGTCTTCTATCCCCTTTAATACGTGATTTAAGTCCTGTGCATCCAGAACGTCTTTCAACTGGTACAAAAGCCACATCGCGGATTTCTCACCAAGCTTCTCCGTGATGTCCTTCCTCGTCCCGACAAATGTACGAAATGTAAGCAGCTTCTGCATCTCGTCCACATGTTCTTCAATCAATAATTCAATCTTCTTTGCCTCAGAAAGCTTCCTACGATTGTTCTCTGTCGCAAGCGACTTGATGTAATCCAGATCTTTCACTTCGCAGCCGGAAAGTGTCCCAATCTCTGCATCAATATCCCGTGGGATTGCAAGGTCTAAGAACAACTGTGGTTTCGTTTCCTTCCGTACTTCCGCTACATTATCTGCAAGGAATGTATAATGCGGACTGTCCGTCACACTGATAATCACATCCGCCCAATCCAGATATTCATACCGCTGGTCGTAATGCACCCATTGCACCCGCTCATGTGAGAGGATCTTCGTAAGTGCCTGCTTATGCTTCCGGCTCGTCCCGACGATCTGTACCTGCGTATCCGCATCGAGCAGATCCCGCATCACGATGCTTCCCATCTGCCCGGCAGCTCCGATGATAAGGACATGTTTTTCTTCTGAATTTTCACGTTGCTGATTGCTATCTGCAATCGTATCCATTTCATTCGAAGTCATGTTTTCCGTCGCATCTGTATCTTCATTCATATTCGTGTCTGCACGAAACTCCAACGCTGCCGTACATGCAAGCGTGCCAACCGATACCGGAAGATGCGTCATCTGCGAGGTCTCTGCAACCTCTTTGGCAAGCCTCAGCGCTCCCTGGAAAACCATATTCATCTCCGCATCGGTCTGCCCGCGCTCTTTCGCTGCGAGATATGCCTGTTTAACCTGCCGAATAATCTCGACCTCTCCAAGCACAGCAGAATCCAGTCCGCACACAACCCGGAACAGATGTGCAAGACATCCACGTCCCTCATATCGCATACAGACATCCTTCAGGCGTTCCACCGGAAATTTCTTTACCTGCGCAAACTGTCGCTCTAACCATACGAAATCTGACTTTGCACCGCTCATGTAAATCTCACTTCGATTGCACGTCATGAGCATAACCAGCCCGGCTTCCGGATATGTCTTAGCCACGGCATCTGCCAGTCTTATTTGTTCGTCATCATTGCAGGCAAAGCACTCCCGCTTCGCTGCTGTTAAATTCTTATGTGTGATACTGATGCATATCATATGTGTTTCTTCCTGTTATCTGTTTTAATTCATATACATACTGCTTATTATAATTGACATTCTTATTTCCTTCAACCTTAGAAATCACTCTTATTTCCAGTTCTGGTTTTCCTGCCTATCACGCAAAAGCAGCAGGAATCATCTTCCTGCCGCTCAACTAATCTTATTCGATTACAAGTTCTTCCTTGGTCACATTTTTTTCCTCATCAATATGGAACGCATTCAATACCGGGTTCTCTAAATCCATCAAAGAGAGGATCAGATAATTTACCTTGGAATCATATGCCAGACGCTTGTCCTCCTCGGACGGGCGTGATGGGGATTCCGGATGAGAATGGAAGTTGCCAAGCAGCTGGTATCCATTTGCTCGCATGTCCTTGACTGCGGCAAGTTGCTCCTTCGGATCCATCGAGAAATGCTCGTTGCTCGCATCGATATTCGTGAGCAGATACACCTTCTTAATGTACCTCTTTCCATCTTCAACGACACCGCCGATCAATCCACAGGATTCATTTGGCAGCCCCTTCTTGCAATGCCCCAGAATCTTCTCGTAATCTGCTTTTGTCATGACTAACATTGCTCTACCTACTTTCCGTCGCACTCGACCTGTTCATAATCAATCAGCTTGTGAATCGTTGGGTGGTCGCCACAGATTGCACATGTCTTATGGTTATCCGGAAGCTTGATCGTATGGAATTCCATCTTCAATGCATCGAAGGTCAGAAGCTTACCAGTAAGCAGATCACCGACACCGATCAGGTACTTGATTGCCTCCATTGCCTGTAAGCTTCCGATGACACCGCCCATCGCACCGATGACGCCAGCCTGCTTACAGGTTGGAACTGCATCCTTTGGTGGTGGATTCTTGAATACACAACGATAGCAAGGGCCTTCTTCCGGCACATACGTCATAAGCTGGCCCTTGAAACGGATGATACCTGCATGGGAAAATGGCTTCTTCGCTATAACACAGGCATCATTGATCAGGAACTTCGCCGGGAAGTTATCGGTTCCATCAATGATGAAATCGTAATCCTTGATCAGATCCATGATATTTTCTGAGGTTACAAATTCACGGTATGTATTGACTGTGACGTCTGGGTTCATCGCATTCATTGTCTCTTTTGCGGATTTTACTTTCGCTTTGCCTACATCTGCAGTTCCATGAATGATCTGTCTCTGCAGATTTGAAAGGTCAACCTCATCGGCATCGACAATACCGATCGTACCAACGCCGGCTGCTGCCAAATACATTGCTGCAGGTGCACCGAGACCTCCGGCACCGATGATCAGAACCTTGCCGTTCATCAGTTTCTTCTGTCCTTTTACACCAACTTCCTGCAGAATGATATGACGGCTGTAACGTTCCATCTGTTCATTCGTAAATGCCATTAAAATGCGCCTCCTCCCATGAAGTACAGGAACTCTACCGTATCTCCGTCCTTCAGTTCTGTCTTGTCAAATGCGTCGCTGTCAACAAAGTCATCGTTGACGGTAACTGTTACATAATCCGGATTTTCCACCTTCTCGTCTACGATGAGCTTTGCGATGGTTGTTCCTGCTTCTACTTCCTTCTTAACGCCTGCCACTACAACTGTCATTTATTTATCCTCCTTTATTGTGCAATTCTAAAATATATACTTGTATCTACGATGTATATATATTTCTACCTTATTCCAGTATACTCTTGACCTTGCCTTCCAGCTCCGGACGCTTTACCAGTCCGCGGATACGGTCAACTTCCCTGCCATCCTTGAAGAAAAGTATCGTTGGGGATGCCATTACCTGATATTCCCCCGCAAGGTCTGCGTCAAAATTCACATTGACCTTGACAACCTTGACCTGATCCTCGTAATCATCCTCAATCCCGCCAAGAATCGGCGATAACTGCTTGCAAGGGATGCAGCTGTCAGAATAAAACTCTACGATCACCGGAAGCTTCTCTTTCAGCACTTCCTCTTCAAACTCTGCGGTTCCTACTCGTTTTGCCATCGCTGCCTCCTACTCTTCGACCTTCTTCACGATCAGATCGTATGTGCCGTTCTCGTTGTCGATCAGCTTTAAAATCTGCTGTCCTTCTTCCTTGAAGCTTCGTGGTACATTCTGCACCGGCTCACCATCGTTCATGGTAACTGCAAGCACCTGACCAATCTCCAGCTCTTCCATTGCTACCTTTGCCTTTACAAATGTCATCGGGCAGACAACATCTGTGATATCAACTCTCTCATCAATCTCAAAATCACCCATTATAAGCCTCCTTTATAACTTCCTTAAATTTATCGATTCCAACACGCTCCAGTGTAAAACGAAAACGTTCACTTGGATTTGCGTAATCATCAAAAAACTGAATGGCTGCATCTGTCACACGGAATAACTGTTTCTCCGATGTGATAACCGGAAGGAAGGATTCTCCCTTGCAAATCTGATTTCCGAACAAACCACCGAAGGATACGAGATATCCGCTCTCGCCCTTCCATGCATCTGTCGGACACGCCTTGGCACATCTGCCACAGTAGTTACATTTGCTTGTATCGAGTGTCAGCCTGCCATCCTCGATCGTGATCGCATTCTCGCGGCACGCCTTCACACAGACACCACACATGATACAGCTTGGCTCATCGTAAGAAACAACACATGCGCCCTTGATTCCGACATCATTTTCCTCTGCCTTCAAGCAGTTGTTCTGACATCCGGTCACACCGAACTTGAACTTGTGCGGCAATTCTCTCGCATAATACCGTGCGTCTAATTTCTTCGCGATATCGTAAGTATCAATATTTCCGCTTGGACAGATCTGATTACCCTGACATGCAGTTACGGTACGGACACGCGGTCCACACACGCCCGGCTTACAGCCGCCCTTGGCAAGCTCTTCCTTTACTTCCTCGACATCATCAAGCTTGACAAATGGAATCTCCACACTCTGTCTCGATGTCAGATGGACATGTCCATCTCCATATTTTTCTGCTACTTCGGCAATCTTCTTCAGATTTTCCGCCGTCAGATTTCCTCCGACTACCTGTAAACGAAGCGAGAAGTTATTCTTCTGCTTCTGTCTCATAAATCCACCTTTTTTTAATGCTGCATAATCAACTGCCATCTCTTTTCATCCTCCTGTTGGTAATGCATGCCATAACGTCTAAGCGAGTGCCGCTTTGAAATCTTCGATCAGATCCTCGATATCCTCTATGCCCACACTGATTCGGATCAGATTGTCGAAGACGCCTGCATCTTCTTTTTCTTTCTCTGTACTATGTGCATTCAGCGTTGACTCCGGATGAATAATCAACGTCTTCGTATCTCCGATATTGGATACGATCTTTGGAATGCTCAGGTTGTTGATAATGGAAAATGCACGTTCCTTCGAACCTACCCGGATTGTTAAGATCGCGCCATATCCATTTGCAAGCACCTTATCTGCCACATCATGCCAAGGACTACAGGCTAACCCCGGATAGTTCACCGTGATATCCGGGTATGTATTCAAAAACTCTGCGAGCGCCTTTGCATTGCTGCAGGCACGCTCCATCCTAAGTCCCAGTGTCTCCATTCCGATCAGGTTGTAAAATGCTGTCTGCGGTGCCATGCAGGCTCCCGTATTACGGAACAACCCATTCCGAAGCTTTGCTGTATAAGCCATTTTACCAAATCGCGCGTATTCTGCAACCCCCGGATATTTCTCTTTGTTCCATTTGAACCGTCCGCTTTCTGTGATCACACCGCTGATTGCGTTGCTGTTGCCGTTGATGTATTTCGATGTGGAATTGACAACGATGTCTGCGCCCTTCTCAATCGGCTTTACCAGATATGCCGTTGCCACGGTGTTATCCATCACAAGCGGCAGATCATGTCGATGTGCCAGCTCAGCAAGTGCCTCGATATCCACGACATCGAGCTTCGGATTGCCGATCGTCTCTGCGAATATCACACGCGTATTCTCATTGATGGCTGCCTCGACTGCATTCACATCGCTGATATCGACGAACACCGTCTTGATTCCAAATGCTTCAAAATCATGGAACACATCAATCGAACCACCATACAGGCTGGTCGATGCAACAATCTCCTGTCCGCATGTCACGATATTCAAAAGGGCATTTGTGATGGCTGCCATACCGGATGCACAGGCAACCGATGCAAGTCCGCCTTCAAGCGTCGTCATGCGTTCCTCAAAGGCAAAGATCGTCGGGTTGTTGATTCGCGTATACGAAAATCCGGTTGCCTTATTGTGAAACAGCTTCTCGTGCTGTTCTGCAGATGGCTGGTAAAAGGCACTTGACTGATACACAGGTGTGAGTGTCGCGCCGGTATTGACATCACCCATTTTATTTCCATGTAAAAGTGTCGTATTAAACCTCATAGGCGCCTCCTAGATATAATCTCTTCCTGCAACGATCGTACCCTCATATGCGGATGCGGATCTTATCTGCCTGCTTACCTCTTCTTCATTTGCATCGCCCTCAAATACGAGATCATAAGTTCCGGTAAGTGTCTTGTCCTGTTTCTCATTTACAAGCAGCAATACGACAAGTCCGGCACGGTGCAGATGCTTCACAACGGTCTCAATCGCCTCGCCATCGGCTGGCGCGTACAGGTATGTGTGACGTCCTTCAATGCTCAGTGCCTTCTCCACTTCCTCAACATACGCACGGTTGATTGTCTTTCCTTCCACAAACTTCACTGTAATTGCCTTCTGGCTCTTTATGGCAGCTCTTGTATTTCTGTCGACTCTGCCCTCATATAATCCTGTTTCTTCGGTGTGTACCTGCTCTACAACGCCACAGGCAGAAGTCATATTTGTAACACGGTCGATCAGGATGAACTCGCCCAGTGTCTTATGATTCTTAAATTCATCGACCACGATCTTATCTGCCAGAGAGATCTTGCAGACCGCAATCTCATTTTTACTCAGGCTGCTAACCTTCTTTTTCTCACCAGTGTTGACATCAATGGCATATTCGATATCCGTCACAGCACCAAGGATCATCTTCGTGCCAAGCTTAAAGAAGAAGTTCTTGCCATTTTGCAGCTCCTCGTCGTCCATCCACAACAGCGTTGCTGTAATGGAAGAAGCAACCTTCGCACCGGATGCAACTGACAGAACGCATCCTCTTGATACATCCACCTCACGGTCAAGCTGGATGGTAACCGGCTGTCCCTTCGCTGCGGATTCACTGTCCTTATCTCCGATGTAAATGCTCTTTACCTTCGCTGTCTCGTTGCTTGGAAGTGTTGTGATCTCGTCACCCACATGTATGCTTCCATGCTCGATTTGTCCCTGGAATCCACGGAATGTATGGTCCGGACGGCACACACGCTGTACCGGCATGTAGAATCCCTGCTCGCTGTCGTCCTCTGCAATATCAATATCCTCAAGGTACGGAAGCAATGCCTTGCCTGTGTACCAAGGAATATTTTCTGACTTTGTTGTAACATTATCGCCCTCGGTTGCGGAAACCGGAATGATCGTTACATTTGGAAGTGACAGCTCTTTTGTAAGCTCCGCAATCTGCTTCTCGATCTCACGGAAACGTGTCTCATCGTAACCGACAAGATCCATCTTATTGACTGCAAATACGAAGTACCGGATACCCATCAATGCACAAATTCGTGCATGTCGTCTTGTCTGGACGAGCACGCCCTGCTTGGCATCCACCAAGATTACGGCAAGATCTGCAAAGGATGCTCCGACTGCCATGTTTCTTGTGTACTCCTCATGTCCCGGTGTATCTGCCACGATAAAGCTTCGCTTGTCTGTTGTAAAATACCGGTAGGCAACGTCGATCGTGATACCCTGCTCACGCTCTGCCATCAGTCCGTCCAACAGAAGGGAGTAATCGATCGCACCGCCGCGGCTTCCGACCTTACTGTCTAATTCAAGTGCCTTTTCCTGATCTGCGTAAAGCAGCTTGGAATCATATAAGATATGTCCGATCAATGTGGATTTTCCATCGTCCACACTACCGCAAGTGATAAATTTTAATAATCCGCTCATCTTAGAAATATCCCTCCCGTTTTCTTCGTTCCATGCTTCCGGCTGCCTCGTTGTCGATAACACGCGTTGTACGCTCGGAAGAAACTGCTGAAAGTGTTTCCTCTATAATTGCATCCAATGTATCTGCGGTTGACTCGCATCCACCGGTCAGCGGGTAACATCCAAGTGTACGGAAACGCACGCTCTTGTACTCGATCTTCTCGCCCGGCAGAAGCTTCATACGATCATCATCTACCATGATGATATTTCCATCCCGGTATACGACCGGCCTCACCTTTGCAAAATACAGTGATGGGATCTCGATGTTCTCACGCTTGATATACTGCCAGATGTCCTTCTCTGTCCAGTTCGAAAGCGGGAATACCCGGACTTCCTCTTTCTTCTTGATCTTGGAATTGTAAAGCTTCCACATCTCCGGTCTCTGGTTCTTCGGGTCCCATGCGTGATGCTCATTTCTAAAGGAGAAGATACGCTCTTTGGCTCTTGATTTCTCCTCGTCTCTTCTGCCGCCACCAAAGGCTGCGGTAAATCCGTATTTGTCAAGTGCCTGCTTCAACGCCTGTGTCTTCATGATGTCTGTGTAAGCACTGCCATGATCAAATGGATTGATGCCCTGCTTTACGCCTTCCTCGTTGATATACTCGATCATCTCGATTCCGAGCTTCTTCGCCATGTAATCGCGGAACTCGATCATCTCCTTGAACTTCCATGTCGTGTTGACATGCAGGAACGGAAATGGTGGCTTCTCCGGGTAAAATGCTTTCATCGCCAGATGCAGCATAACGGAGCTGTCCTTTCCGATGGAATAAAGCATAACCGGCTTCTCACACTCGGCTGCCACTTCTCTGATAATGTAAATCGCTTCTGCTTCCAATTCATCCAGATGTGATAACTGTCCCATCCTCTTGTACCTTCCTTTCGATCTAATACTTGTTCGATTCCTTCTGATTGATCACAACCTGTTCGGTTGTGCCATCCCGTTTCTCGATGTTCCAATAAAGTTTGCCGTCCTCTGCATTCACGGTCATCTTACTTCCCATGCCGCCGATGTCTGCGCCAAGGTATAAGGCGATCGCACCGAACTTACATTCCTTGATGCATGAAGAACAGCCCCAGCAGTCTTTCGGGTAGCGCATGCATGCGGTTCCATCCGGATTCTTACCGATCAGGCTGCCCGGACAGACAGCTGCACATTTGCCACATTTCTTACATTTTTCTTTATCAATGAAGATGCTCATAAGCTTCCTCCCTTCCTACTAAGTCACGGAAGATGATTTTAATCTCGCCGTCCTCGTATCTGGAGTTTACATATTTTAACCACGCATCGCTCTTCTCCGGATAATCCAGATTCTCTGCGAAGCTGTGCCAGCGTGTCTCTTTTCTTGCCTCAAGATGCGCAATCACGGATAAGCATACAACCAATCGCTCCCTCAGCTCATAGACAAACATCAACTCGTGCATGTCGTCCGCCTTCACATCTGGCAGAAGCTCCTGCAGCTGCTTGATCTTCTGCTTTGCCAGCTCTAACTGCTTCGCGTTGAACTGGTAATGGGTGGAGATTCCGCCTGCATAATTATCCATGACCTTCTGCATTGCTTCCTCAAGTGCCTCTGTTGTAAACATCCCGGATGGATTGTTCAGGTAATGGCTGTATTCGGTGATCTTATCATCCACAACCGTCTGAAGCTTTGCATCGAATGTCTCATCTGCGGATCTCTCATCCGATGTACCTGCCTGCTCGTCAAGCATCTGTACGATATGCTTCGCCGCAATCTCTCCCTCGACCATCGCGCCTGTCACATATTTTTGTGGACATCCACCTGCCACATCCCCGGCTGCATATAATCCATTGATTGTCGTCTGGCGGTTCGTGTCAACCCAGTAGCCACTCGCGGTATGTCCGCCTACAATATACGGCTCGGTTCCTTCGATCTCAACATTCTGCTCACTCGGCTTCCTGCCGGATTCTAGCCATTTCAGCGTCTGGCTCGGTGCCATGTTCAAATACGCCTTTTTCAGCGATTCGTTCTGTTCCTCTGAAATACCTTCGGTACGAAGATAACAAGGACCTCTGCCCTGCAAATTCTCCATCACCGTGCCATACACACGCTCGGAAGTCGTCAGTCCGTATTTTGTCTCATAGACCTCGCCAAGGGAATTTACCTGTTTCGCGCCAACGCCCTGTGCGATCGTTCCGGTCGGTGCGATCGTGTCCTTACAACGAAGGGCAATAAACCGCATCTCGAACGTTGTCATCTCGGCACCACCAAGGATCCCCATCGCGAATCCCGCTCCGGTATTAAATGGCGGGTACCACATCTTATGTCTCGAAAATCCCGGATTGTTCGGTCGGTACAGGCCAGCCGCACCACCGGTTGCACAAAGCACTTTCTTCGCCCGGATCACATAGGCTTTGTGCTCTTCGATGGAAAATCCAATCGCACCTTTGATCTCATTATCTTCGATTAAGTAATCAGTGATATTCACCCGGTTTAAGATCGTGACATCCGGAAGCGCTTCCACTGCCGATGCGAGAAGCGGTTTCATGTTCTCACCGTTAATCTTGATGTTCCGGTTGCCTCTGGCAACGTACTCTCCATCTTCATCTTTTAAGATGACCAGTCCAAGCTGTTCCATCTTCGCCGTCACACGGTTCAACCCCTCGGACATTGTGAGCAGCAGATCCTCCCGTACGATGTTGTCCGCGTCCTTCTTCGCGTAGTCCACATAATCTTCCGGCTTTCTGCCCTTCACAATATAAGCATTGATTGCGTTGACACCGGCAGCTAAGCATCCGCTCCGCTTGATGTTCGCCTTTTCCGCTATGATGATCTTGTAATCGGAATTCTCCCTTACGGTAAGTGCCGCATAGCATCCGGCGGTTCCGCCACCGATGATCAGCACGTCCGTATGAAGAAGCTCTGTGTTCTCGATATTCATAAGCGACTCCCTTCCAGTTTTCCTTTGCACTAGATGTAGAATACATCCTGCTCCTGCATCTCTTTATTCTCTAACAAATACGTCTTTTCTTCATCAAATACATATAACCGGTAGATCAGCACATGTACCGTCTCCCCGACGGATACGAGATCTTTTTCGAGCGACCGCTCACCAGTTAACTCAATTCCGTTGATATCGACAACCACATCCATGCGGTTTCCCTTGAAGATCACTTCCTTGACCGTCCCAAGCTCCGCAGCACTGATATACTGATCGAGCTTTCCACTCTTCGAGATCTTCACGAACTCCGGCCGGATCACCGCCTTGTCTGCATGTGGGATTCGTTCAAATCCTTTCAGCCGGTCATAATCTTCCACTACAGATGACCGTCCGATAAACTGTGCCACAAATGGGGTATCCGGGGATTTGTAGATCTCTAGCGGTGTTCCCATCTGCTCAACCACGCCGTGGTTCGTGATGATAATCTCATCCGCAACCTCGACCGCCTCATCCTGATCATGTGTGACGAAGATACTTGTGATACCAAGCTTTGTAACCATCTCTTTTAACCATGTCCGAAGCTCGGTCCGCACCTTCGCGTCAATCGCTGCAAATGGTTCGTCCAACAACAGTACCTGTGGATTCGGAGCTAATGCTCTGGCGAATGCCACCCGCTGCCGCTGTCCACCGGATAGCTGATTCGGATACCGCTTCTCCATGCCGGCAAGTCCGGTCAGCGATAACAGCTCGGTCACACGTTCCTTAATCTGTTTCTTCGGCATCTTCTGAAGCTCCAATCCAAATGCTACATTTTCATATACCGTCATATAACGAAACAGCGCATAGCTTTGAAATACGAATCCGATTCCACGTTTTGACGCCGGGATATCATTGACGCGTTTGCCGTCAATAAATATATCACCTTCATTTGGATTCTCCAGTCCTGCGATCATCCGGAGAAGAGTTGTCTTTCCGCTTCCGGATGGTCCAAGCAGAGCGACCAGCTTTCCTTTCTCGACGCCGAAGCTCACATTGTCCGATGCAAGGAAATCACCATATTTTTTATAGATATTTTTCATTTCCACATACATAGTCTCTACCTTGTTCCTTTCGGCTCCTTCTCTTTTCCTCTATGCTCGATAATATTTCTTGCGATCAGTAAGATGATCGCTAAGATCACAAGAATCGAAGATACCGCAAATGCCGCGGTGATCGAGGTCTTCGTGCCTGACATATACAGGTCATCGATCTCAAGCGGCAGGGTGAATGTCTCGCCTCTCGTCTTCGAGAGCGCATTCACCGCACCGAACTCTCCCAGTGCCCGCGCCGTACAGAGGATGATGCCGTAGATCAGTCCCCATTTCATATGTGGGAATGTGATCTTTCGAAATATCGTGAATCCCTTTGCGCCCATCAGTGCAGCGGCTTCTTCCTCATCCTTTCCCTGTACATTTAATACCGGGATGATTTCTCTTGAGACAAACGGAAATGTGACAAATACTGTGGCGAGCACTACGCCCGGAATTGCAAATGCGATTCTCACATCCGTTCCAAAATGCTGATTAAACGCCCGGAGCACCGGGTAGAACCATCCAAGTCTGCCGAAGGTCATCAGGTAGGCAAGTCCTACGATGACCGGCGATATCGAAAATGGGATATCAATCAAAGTTGCAAGAATCTGTTTGCCCCGGAAGGAAAACTTCGTGAGCAGCCATGCGGCGCAGATTCCGAATATCGTATTCACTACAACCGCAATGCCGGTTGCAAGCAGCGTCACAAGTAGCGAGTGACGCACATATTCTGTCGAGATTGACTCAATGTAAAATGTGAATCCCTCCCGCAGGGAATTGACGATTACAGAAAGTAATGGCACAACCAGCATCAACACGATAAACAGTACCGTAATTGTGATCAGTATGATTTTTGTCCGGCGTCTGCTTCGCTCTAATTTCTCATTTTCACTCATGCTGGTTCCTCCTTCCTAATGTATCGCCCCTCACATCCGTTCGGCGGCAGATTGTCAGCGTCATCCTAATATGGGACTTCGTCCCATGGACACTAATTAAAGCAGATTCGTTCTGGCAGATTGTCTCGCCTGAACGATATTGATAAATAACAACAATACAAACGATATAATTAGCATCAGCAGTGCAATCGCTGTGGCGCTCTCATAATCGATCATTCCAAGCTTCTGCATGATCACATACGAGATGACCTGCGTCTTGTCCTTCGCGCTGTTTCCCGATATGTAGATGACACTTCCGTACTCTCCGATGCCTCTGGCGAATGCCAGCCCGAATCCGGTCAGCAGTGCCGGTCGTAACTCCGGAAGGATCACAGCAAGAAATGTTTTCCTGCGGCTTGCGCCAAGCATGAATGCTGCTTCCTCATACTGTCCGTCCATCTTCTCTAATACCGGCTGCACCGCCCGCACAACAAACGGGATTCCGACAAAGATCAGAGCAATCACAAGTCCTGCCTTCGTATAAGCGATCCGGATTCCAAGCTTCGCGAATATCTTCCCGTAAAATCCACTGTCCGTAAAAAGCTTTGAAAGCGTGATACCTGCAACCGCAGTCGGAAGCGCAAACGGCAGCTCGATGAATCCATCTAACAGCTTCTTCCCCGGAAACTCATATTTGACAAGTGTCCATGCAAGGATCAATCCAAACACGGTATTGATCACAGCTGCCAGGAAGGAACATCCAACACTTGTCAGAAATGCATTTCTCACATTTTCCTTCATGATAAGCCGGAACCACTCCCCCGGCGAAAGCTTCAGTGCATAGACAAGCACCGATGCAAGCGGGATCAGTACGATCAGGGATAATAATGTAATTACGATTCCAAATGTCAGATGATATCCCGGAATCACACGCGTCTTTTTTGCTTTCTTCATCGCTTTTGTACTCTTTCCTCTACGAATGGTTATAGATCTGATCGAACAATGCACCATCATCGAAATACGTTTCATAGGCGTTGTCCCATCCGCCAAAGTCATCGATACTCCACAGATCGATAGTCAGATCAAATTTATCTGCATATTCCTTCAGGATTTCTGCATCGGCCGGACGATATCCATAGGTTCCGATCAACCGTTGTGCCTCATCACTGCACAGATATTCAAGATACTGCCTGCTTACTTCCTGCGTGCCGTTGGCATCTGCATTGTCATCGACGATTGCCACACTCGGCTGTGCCAGTATACTGACGGAAGGATTGATGATCTCATATTCACCGGCATAAGAATTCTGGATTGTGATTGCCTCATTCTCCCATGCCACAAGCACATCGCCTTTTTTGTTCTCCACGAATGTCGTTGTTGCACCTCTGGCTCCGGAATCCATGACAGAAACCCGGCTGTATAGCTTCCGCATGAAATCCTGCTGCTCCGTTTCTTCCTTATATACGGTCTTCGCATAACTAAGTGCTGCCAAGAAATTCCAGCAGGCACCACCGCTGCTCTTCGGATCGGGTGTGATGACTTCCACATCCTCGCGGATCAGATCGTCCCAGTCCTGAATCTGCTTCGGGTTACCCTTTCTTACAAGGAATACGATGGTCGATGTATATGGAGAGGAATCATCGCTGAATTCCTCTTTCCATCCCGCATCGATCAATCCGGTATTCTGGATCAGTGTAATATCATGTTCGAGTGCGAGTGTTACAACATCCGCATTACAGCCCTCCACGACGGATCGCGCCTGTGCACCGGAACCACCATGCGACTGGATCACCTCCACAGTCTCGCCATATGTATCCTGATAATGTTCCTCGAACATCTGATTATATGCTTCATAGAATTCCCGCGTCGGATCATATGACACATTTGTAATTCGGATTGTCCCGTCCTCCTGCTTTCCGCATCCGGTCAGAAGGAGCGCAAATGCAAGGAGTCCGAGCATCAGTTTTTTCTTCATAATGTTCCTTTTTTATACAAAGAGTGAAGTTGATAAATATCTCTCCCCGGTATCCGGAAGCAATACAACGATTGTCTTTCCTTCATTCTCCGGACGCTTTGCAAGCTCGGTTGCAGCGAACAGTGCAGCTCCGGAAGAGATACCAACGAGTACGCCATCGGTTCTTGCTACATCTCTGGATGTCTCAAATGCTGCATCGTTTTCTACCGGGATGATCTCATCTAAGATATCCATACGAAGCACATCTGGTACGAATCCGGCACCGATACCCTGAATCTTATGTGGACCCGGCTTTCCTCCGGAAAGAACCGGGGAGCTTGCAGGCTCTACTGCAACCACCTTCACATCCGGATTTTTCTCTTTCAGCCCAAGTCCGGTTCCTGTTACGGTTCCGCCTGTACCTACGGCTGATACGAAGATGTCAACCTGTCCGTCTGTATCATTCCAGATCTCCTGTGCTGTCGTTGCCTTATGGATGGCTGGATTTGCAGCATTCTCAAACTGCTGTGGAATAAATGCATTTCCATATTCCTCCTTCAGACTCTCTGCCTTGGCGATTGCGCCCTTCATGCCATCGCGTCCAGGTGTCAGGACGATTTCTGCTCCAAGTGCACCTACGATCTTCCGACGCTCCACACTCATCGTATCCGGCATCGTCAGAATCAGATGCAGTCCCTTTGCCGCACATACAAATGCAAGACCGATTCCGGTGTTACCGCTTGTCGGCTCAATAATGATCGTATCCTGATTGATCTTGCCATCCTTGATTCCCTGCTCGATCATCGCATTTGCAACACGGTCCTTCACACTTCCAAGTGGGTTGAAGTACTCAAGCTTGACTACGATCTTTGCCTTCAAGTCCTGCTCCTTCTCGTAATTTGTAAGCTCCAGAAGCGGAGTATTTCCAATCAATTCAGTTAACTGTTTTGCAATCTTCATCTTTGTTTTCTCCTTTTCTTTTTCGTTTCTATTTTTGCCATTTCCTACATTTCATACCTCTTTAGTAGGAATAGTATGTATTCGTTGAGAACGATATTACTACTCAATTCCTACAAAGTCAATAGGTTTTCGAGGAAAATTAGAAAAATTTAGAAAAAAAGACGCACATTTTTATTGTACGTCTACTTCCCCACTGCCCGCCGCAGTTTCTTCAGATATTCCTGCGTCGTTTTATAGGTTGCTTCTTCCACGGACTGATTCGAGAAGCCCGCGATATTCAAGATTTCAATTACTGTTCCGGCTTGCGGTTCCAGCTCTGTTCTCGCCTCTCCCTGTGCCATATGGGTAAGCATATATTGGATTTGATTCTCATAGTTTTTACATGTTGCAAACTCCGTATGCCGTTTCTCGTAACGTTTCACCATCCGGCTATAATATAAGATCAGCTTATCATTATAGGAAGCTTTGGCAAACCGGATATAAAACAACAGCCAGATTACAAATTGCTTTCCAAGCACGAATACAACAAACAACGCCGCGATTGTCGCCAGTCCATACACGATATTCCGCATCAGATTGTCCGGAATCGTCAGTGCATTTCCATTCTCTGTAACCGTATCGGAACCACTTTCGTCGCCGCCCATGAAATCTGCAAACTCATCCCAAAAATTCGTGATATCCTCATCGTCGCTTGACGACGGTGTCACATCCACCGGATACCAGCCGATTACCGGATCGTACACCTCCACCCATGCATGTGCATCGGCATCAGTCACATCCACTTTTACATATGCAGTCTCACCAATCTCAGAATAGCCATCATAATAATCTGCATAATCCGCGCCATCGACCAGCTCGCCACTTAATATCTGATCGTAATCAATCGCATAACCTTCCACATACCGTGCCGGAATTCCCATGTATCGGAAGATCAGCACCGCCGCACTTGCAAAATAAGAACAATAGCCTTTCTTATTTTCCAACAGGAAATAGTTGACAAAATCCTTTTTCTTTGGTGTCTTTCCCGGACGGACGGTATACGGATAATTCTCCTGATAATAATTTTTCAGTTCCTCGATCACATGATCTGTCGTTCCGATTGTTCCAAGCTCCGATGCAACCTGTGACACCGCCTCTAAATTCTCCTCCGGCACATACAGATCCATATCATTATACGCCACAGACTCTGACGTCACGGATGCACGGTTTCCTGCCACACGCGGATAATAGGTGATCGTATAACCGTTCCGTATCGCTTCTGCGTCCGCAGTATAATACGGCTGATACAACTGAGGATACACACCCACACACTGAATCTCCATCGTTGCTTTGGCACTGCCCTCACGGTTCTCCTCGTATTGTTCTTTCAGCGATCTTACCTCCGCACTCGTGTCCATGCCATCATAATTCCGGATTTCACTCATCGGTGTCCACTCGTTCGCATATGGGTTATATCGGACGCCAGTAAAAGATTTCAGGTAGATCCGGTTTGATGTATATGGTGCCATCTTCACAACCAGATCGGTCTGGTTATCCAGATAAACCGTAGAAACCTCTCCCAGCTTTCCACCTCCAACACCGCCGTTGGTACCAGTTCTGTGATACAAGCCCTCAAAACCGTCGACCAGTAACGTCGACATCGCCGCCATTGTCAGATCTTTATATTTGTTTCCGGTGTATCCGACATTAAATGACTCCTTCGGGCGAAAGCTGCTTGCCGCCGTCACGACCAGTATTGCAGTAACTACCGCCAGTACCCCTGCCTGCACCATTGCTTTCACGTCATAGACATAGGCAACCTCTTTTTTCTTTTTTCCCTGCACCTGAAACTGTGCATTGCTCCGCTTGACTGATACCTGCGGACTGTAATGCTTTCCCGCCTTAAATATAATCGCCATAGCCACACCGGCAAGCATCATAAGCACATACAACAAATCCGGCTCCATCGTCAGATAAAGCGGAATCAGATTCAGACACATGATAATCACGATTGCCGTCACATACTGCATCCGTCGGGAAATATAGACATTTAATAAGATGTCAAGCACAATACCGATAAAGAGTGCCACAAACGTGACTGTCACATACCGGTTGCCAATTTTCTCCTCATATAACCTCTGAATATCCACATCGAAATACTGGGCTGCATTATCGACCGTGATGTTCACGATCGCATAAAATCCACTGTTGATGTAATCGCGGAATGTAAATACCAGAAATGCAAAGGTGACAAACAAAAACAGATAACCGAGGTTTTCCACCATCAATCGGTAATACAACATTGCACAGCCAAGCGATGTCAGTAAAATCAAAGCATGGCAAAGCCCGACATGAAACGAAATGTCAAATGCCGTCAGATAAAAACCGATACTTCCCATCGAAAGAAGATAGACAATGAAGCCCTTCAACAACAGAGTAAGCACCCGGTTTTCCTTCTTCTCGAAGAATTCCTCCTGCAGGTACACACCCTCGCACAGTTCCATCGATTCAATTGTATCTGCATGTTTCTTTTTTGCCATATTATAACCTACTCATTTTCCCGCACCTGCATCTGCGCACCCTGTCCATCACTAAATACATGCAGATATGCATGCATTTCCGGGTACACCAGTGCCATATGATCTGCCGCTTCACTCGGATTCTTATATGCCTTCTCATAATACAAACGGGCAAACGCCGCATCTAGTTCTTCCTTATAATCAATCCTCACATCTTCATATTCATAGCGGTTTGTACTCCAATACAAAAGCCGCACGGTCGTCTGCTCCTGTATCAGTTCCAGAATCACGGAATACGTCATCGTCAGAATCGCCGCCAGATTCACCGGTTGATCGATAAAAAGCTCCGGCACGATCACAAGCTGGTGATCCGACATACTCACGCGATCCTTCACCATCAGGATATCCCGCTTTGCCGACAGCTTCCAATGGATACTCATCAGCTTATCGCCCGGAATATACTCCCGGACTTCCTGCACGTCAGAGAAATCATTGCCCCGTTTTGAGCTTTCCTCGCTCTCCAACATGCCCTGTTCAAGTGCCGTCTTTTCATATGCGATATCCGTCACAGCCCGCGGCAGGATACTAAGCTCCGCCGTCTGCTCCACGTTTTTCTTCAATCGAAAAAATCCCATCAGATCTTTGATATACACACGTGACACACTGATCTTTAACAGTCCCGGATACGTCGCCACAACCGGAAGCGTAAGGGTATATCCTTTTCCCGCATGTACCGGCACGGAAAATACCTGTTGCCCGATCGTCTCCATCAGAGTGTTCTCCACATTTACGATCAGCTTCGTATCCAGCGAGACAAACCACGTTGGATTTTTGATCTGTATCGTAAAATACGCAGTCTCCCCCTGTACCCCATAGGAATCCTGCGCATGATGAATCTCTACCTGCAAATAATGCCGCAATACCCATACCGACATTGCGGAAAGGATTGGTCCAGCCACCATCAGCACAAGCACCAGAAAATAAAACTGGCTATGCAGAAAATAGTAGATCATCCCATTTACAAAGAGCAATAACCCATATCCAATTATCCGAACAATATATTCTGCCAATCCTTATACCCTCGGTGCTGTAACATTTGCGATCACCATTCCGATCGCCTGCTGCATTGTGATACCCTGTGCCTTTCCACGTGCTGACAGCTTCACTCGATGTCCTAATACATCACGCGCTACATCCTGCACATCCTTGGCACAGACATAATCTCTGCCGTCGATCACTGCCATTGCCTTTGCCATACGCAAAAGTGCGATCGTACCTCGCGGGCTGGCTCCCATCGAAAAGATCTCCATCGTCCGGGTTGCCTCCACCAGATTTACAATATACTCATAGATTTCATCTTTCACATAGAGATCATTTGTCATCGCACGCAACGCAAGCACCTCTTCCATCGAGATGACTTCCTGCACCTTCGAAAGTGGTTTCCCTGCATTTCCTTTCAGAATTGCCACTGCATCTGCATGACTTGGATACCCCATGGACAAACACACCATAAAACGGTCAAGCTGGGATTCCGGCAGCATCTGCGTACCAGAAGAACCATATGGATTCTCTGTTGCGATTACGACAAATGGATCTGGCAACGGCCGGGTCACACCGTCAACCGTCGCCGTTTTTTCTTCCATAACTTCAAGCAATGCGGACTGTGTCTTCGGCGAGGTTCGGTTAATCTCATCCGCTAAGAACAGATTCGTAAATACCGCACCTTCCCGGTATTCAAACTCCTTGGTGGCAGAGTTATACATGGAAAATCCCAGGATATCACTCGGCAGTACATCCGGCGTAAACTGCACACGCTTATAGTGCATTGACATACTCTTTGCAAAGGTTGTTGCAAGCGTCGTCTTACCTACACCCGGAATATCCTCCATCAGAATATGTCCGCCTGCAATCACGGCAGCAAGAACCTTCTTTACAACATCCTCCTTGCCCTTGATCACTTTATTTACTTCCGCCTGCACCTGTTCGAGCTTCTGACTCATTCCGTCCATCTGCACACCTCCCGCATCTTTACAACTATCTTATTCCTTTACGATTCCGAGCTTCTTTGCCTCATCCGATACTGCCTTGGCAACGACCTTTGCCACTCTCTCATCAAAAGCACCCGGAATGATATACTCCTCATTTAATTCCTCATCTGTTACGATCGAAGCAATTGCCTTGGCTGCCGCAATCTTCATCTCCTCTGTGATTGCCTTTGCCTTCGCATCCAGCGCACCACGGAAAATACCAGGGAATACAAGCACGTTGTTGATCTGGTTTGGATAATCAGAACGACCGGTTGCCATCACGCGCACGCCGCCCTTCTTTGCTTCCTCTGGCATGATCTCCGGTGTTGGATTTGCCATTGCGAATACGATTGGATCGTTTGCCATCGATGCGACCATCTCTGCAGTTACAATATTCGGTGCAGACACACCGATAAAGACATCCTTGCCCTTCATGATCTCAGCAAGCGCCCCAGTCTGCTTATCTTTATTTGTCACCTCTGCCATCGCTGCTTGTGCCGGATTCATCCAGTCCTCACCCGGACAAAGTGCTCCGTTTTTATCGACCAGTACAACATTCCCGATACCGAGTGCGAGCAACAGCTTGCAGATAGAAATACCTGCGGAACCAGCTCCATTGATCACAACATTTGCCTTATCAAATGGCTTTCCAACCAGCTTCAATGCATTGATCAATCCTGCCGATACAACAATCGCTGTACCATGCTGATCATCATGGAATACCGGAATATCCAGCTCTTCCTTCAGACGGCTCTCAATCTCAAAACAACGTGGAGCAGAAATATCCTCCAGATTGATACCACCGAATACCGGTGCGATCCGCTTTACTGTTTCCACGATCTCATCGACATCTTTTGTATCCAGACAGATTGGAAATGCATCCACGCCTGCAAACCGTTTGAACAGCACAGACTTTCCTTCCATAACTGGAATCGCAGCCTCCGGTCCGATGTCGCCAAGTCCAAGTACAGCCGTACCATCGGATACAACAGCAACGGTATTTGCCTTGCAGGTATATTTGTATACGTCAGCCGGATTCGCATGAATCTTACGGCATGGCTCTGCAACACCTGGTGTATAAGCGGTGCTTAAGTCATCGCGGTCATTGATTGCGACCTTGGAGACAACCTCCAGCTTTCCGTGATTTTCTTCATGCATCTTCAAGCTCATCTGATTATAGTCCATCTTTGTTTCCCTCGGCTTTCTTATTTCATTTATTTTAGTTCATCTTTACATGATCAATTTCGTCATTGCAGTTTTTGATTGACTCTTTTGCAGCGTCAATCTTCTCTACCAACGGCGAAAATTCCGGATCCATCTGCGCACCCTCTTTTACCTTATTGTAGAAGATCTCACCGATTGCCTCATATGTCTCCTTGATATTTGCCTTTTCCTTGCTGATCTTTGCTTTCAGCTTTGTAACCTCCACTGCGTCACCAGCTTCACTCTTCACTGTCTTTACAAAATCCTTAAATGCCATTTTCATACCCTCCTACACTTTTTCTATTTTACTAACAGGTACTGCCTGTCTTTTTATACAACTTCAAACCATACATCTGTCCAAACAGATTTACCACTGCACAAACCAGATTTGCAATCAGCACATACAGGTAAATCGTATAAAGTCCGATCTGCTTATGCATCTCCACTCTGGAGAACATATTGGCGATATCTCCGGTCTTCGAATGTCCAATCAAATAAAGCACCAGTGTTGCTACCGCCAGTATCGTCATCGCAACGGAGATTGGGAAGAGTGGTTTCTTCTTTGGATTGATTGCTGTTACCGTACCTACCAGAGATAACACCACTTGTACCGCCATCAGCAGTCCCATCACATACAGAAAGATGCGGATCGATGGACTGAAATCCGCCGCAACCAGATTATCGCTCAAAAGCACGATATCGGTCTGCGTCTCATCATACAGAGTCTGCAGAATATAATAAAATCCTCTTGCTGCTACAATCATCGCAACCACTGCGGAAGCAGCTGCCATAATCGTCATGATCATAGACATGCCGGAATAGAAATTCATCTTCACATCTGCGGCTGTCTCCGGTTGCGCGTTCTTTGCTTCTACTGGTTTCGGTTCTGGCTTTTTCTCTGCCTGCGGCTGTTTTGGCTGCGCCTTCTCCTGTGCCTGTCTCAGCTCCTTTTTTTCCTGTTGTCTTTCTTTTTTGCTCTTACTCATCTTCTCCATCTCCTCATATATCTACCATTTTTACATCATGTCAAACAAACTGAGCTGTGTTCCAATCGTCTTATTCTTATACTCCCGCGTGAACCGAAGCAGTTCTTCCTTATCATACTGGATTCCATGCGCCTCGCAGGTCTCACGGATGCACGCCATAATCTCGGTATAATTTTTTGTCTTCAATGTCTTCTCGTCTGCGTAAACAGCCTCATACTGATCATAGATATCCGGGAAATTCTTATAGAGCTGCTGATAAAAACGCTCCCGGTTTCCCTCTCTTAAAACCGGACACATTTTGTCCGTCAGGATTCCATATACGCCCGCTTTCACACAGTACGACAACAACCCCTGTATGTTCTCCATGTCATCATTGATAAACGGCAGGATTGGTGCCAGGTTGACGATCACTGTGATGCCCCGCTCCGTGAGCTGCTGCATCAGCGAAAACCGCTCTGATGGAAGCGACGTTCCAGGCTCTAACTTTTTCGCGAGCGCATCATCATAGGTACTCAGCCGCACGATCACGATGCATTTGGTCTTACGGTTGATCTTATCTAAGATATCAATATCCCGCAGTGCAAGCATTGAATGTGTATGTAATACCAATCCAAAATCAAACCGCTCGATCTGGTTCAGACACCGCCGCACCAGTTGCAATTCCTCTTCGAGCGGAATATACGGCTCCGACGAAGAACCGATCTGTATCATGCTCCTTGTCCGCTTTTTCTTCAATGCATACTCCAGCATATCCACAGCATGGGCTTTTACCTCGATATCTTCAAATTCGTGATCCATCCGGTGGCAGGTACTGCGTGCATCGCAGAACACACACGAATAACTGCATCCCCGATAGATATTCAGACCATTCTGCGGAGATAAAATTGCTTTTACTTCCTTGTAATGCATAACTTATCCTCTGTCTTTCCCTACTATATAAAGTCGAAGCTCACCTGTTCATATTCAAGATCCTGATAAACAAGTTCCTCCTGCTCGACTTTGCTTGTATAATCGACAACTACGGTCAGCTGCTTTCCGCCTGCCATCTGTTGTCCTAAAATATAATTAACATCGAATCGTCCGGTGATTGCTGGTGTTGCCCCACGTGCCGGCACGATCAGCTGTACATGATTTGCCGCAAGCAATGCGAAGATCGGCTCCCAGATATACACATCCTTCGCCGCACCAAACGGGTTATCAATAAAGATCGTCTTTGTTCCTGTATCCTCATTTCCAATCCGGTACATCCCGGAAATGTAATTGATGATGGAAATCAGGAATTGGATATAAATACCCTGCGACTGTCCGGTACTTCCAACCGCCTCCTCGTATTTCAGATAACGGCTCTGTTCTTTGATTCGCTCCCGCTTATACAGACTCAGCTTGATCGCATTCATATCGGTTACAATCACACTGAACAATTTCTTTAAAGTCAAACTGTTCCGAATAAATTTCATCCGGTCACGATCCTGCTCATAATCATCTGCCTGTGCCACGATGCGGTCTACATAATCCGACATCCTCTGTTTCAAAAACTCATCCTTCACATATGGCACCTGTAAGCCTACCATCTGGATCACTTCATCCTCCATGATAATCCGGGAAAGCTTCGGTAATTTATCCAGCTCCGTCCGTACATCCAGACACCGCTGCAGGCACTGCTCCTCGAAGTTTGCTTTAAGCCCCTCCATATCGGTCAGACTCTTCTCCACACGGTCACGTTCCAGACGCACATATCCAACCATAGACTCCAGATTGTCCACCAATGTCTTTGCCTCTGCATAATTCTCTGGAATCCGCACATCGTCCCGGATCGTTCCCGCAAGCTCATAAGCATGCATCTCATCAAACGTCTGTGCCGTATTACCCTTGAATTTGAGCAGCTCATTTTTCGCACGGTCAAGCTGTTTGCATGTCCGGTCGAAATTCATAAGCTGGGATTCAAACATCTCCCGTAATGTCTCTTTATCCTCTAACATCGGTGTCGCATCTTCCAGACTGATCTCATGTGTCGTTACAATCCGCTTGACATCCTTATACAGATCTGTCATATACCGCTGCCGTTTCTCATAGGTACGATACTCTTCGTCGCACGCCTTCGCTTCCGCCTCCAGCCGTGCCAGCAATGTCTGCCCGCTTTCGAGACTGGCAATGATCTCTGACTCACTTGCATCCACTTCCTCGTAAGAACCATATCCATTCTGGATATTCTCGATTGCATATTGAATGCTTCCATCTAACTTATCTGCTTTGGAACGAATCTCGGAAATCTGCCGTTCCTCTTTCTTTAACTGTTCTTTCGTCTGTGCAATATTCTCCCGGCATACAGTAAGCACCGCATCATCCGAGAAATACAGCAGGTTCCGGCTTTCCAGATCTGCCAGTTCTTTAAAATCAACACCTCTGCGCTCGATTGATTTTCTGGATTTTTCCATCGAAGCAAGCAATGTGGCGATCACGAGCTGCTTATCTTCCATCGCACGCATATCGCCGCGGTTCTCATCAACCATTGTCCGAAATCTCGCCCGTAAATCCTCATCCGAAATCGTTAATACTTCGTATTCCTGATCGACATTATAATAAGACTCATAATTATCTTTCCATTCACGTACAAGCGTATCCAGCTGTTCCTGCATGAAACGTATTTTCGCTTCTGTCTGTTCTGTATCCAGACGACTGTCTCCGCCCTGTGCCGCGAACGATGTTTTCTGTTCTTCCAGACGCTCCAGCGCCTTCTCTGCCTCTGCCTGCCGCTGTTCCTGCGTGGCAATCACCGAGGTTAACTGCTCCACCGTATATAACCGGTTCACATCCTGTAAACATGCTTCGTATTCCTGCTTACAATTTTCCTGTTTTTCTTTCGATGCCGCAATCTTCTTGCGGATCATTTCGAGCTCATCCATGCATACGGTAAGCTGCGTCTCTAATTCCGTCGCCGTTTTTCTCGCATCCGCCAAACGTTTTCCTGCCTCCAACAGATCCCGGTCAGACAGACGGATCAAAAATGCCTGATCCTCCCTGTATGCAGAAAGCATCTCCTCCTGCATGGCAAGCTGATCGCCAATCTCCGTCTCCCGCTGCCGCTCCTTTGCGACCAGTGTGCTGATCGTCTCGGCATCCAGCAGATACTCCGGTGTTGCCGACACCGCAAACACATTGTCTCCGAGATGCATCGCCATGTCTTCCATCCGGTCACGGTCGTAAATATAGACTGGAACTTCTCCTGTATCAATCGTGCGGATATTCGGATCTTCTGCCAGGGTATCGTAGTCCTCTGCCACAATCCCATAAACAAGCTGTGGATTTGCTGAAAGTACCGCCGCCTGCTTGTCCGCCGGCAGAGCCGATACATAATCCATTCCGTACATAGCTGCACTTCCATGCCGTGTCTCAATATAATCCAATACCTTCTTGGCAGCCTCGGATACTCCGATCAATCTGCCCTCCGCCAGTCGCTCCGCATTCTTGGCGCATTCCACTCCCTGCTTTTTCAGTGCCTCTATCTTGAGCACCGCATCACGGATACGATCTGCCAGCACATCCGACAGTGCTTCCATCTCGGATGCCCCGTAAATTGTCTGTATCTTATGCAGTTTTTCTGCCGCTTCCTCAAATGCCTGTTCCTTCGTCAGAAGCTCCGCAAGCTGCTTCTCATTTTCTGCCTGTTGCAGACGAAGCTGCATCAGCCGTTCCTTCTGCGCTTCTTCCTGTTTCCTGCAATCTGCGACAAGCGCTTCCTCCTGTGTCTGCTGTTCCTGCAAAGATGCCAGTAACTCTTTGGACTCTGCAAGCTGCTCATCCACTTTCGTAAACCGGATCTCATTCATCTCCATACGGATTGCGGAAAGCTGTTCGGATAACTGCCGGATCTGCGTCTCAGCCTCCTGCTTGCTATGCTCATACACTGCCTGCTGCACCTGCATCTCAGCAAGCATCTTCTCATTATATTTCTGCTTTGCGACCTCACGCTTTAATTCTTCCGTATCGGCTGCAATCTGGTTGCGCAGGTTCGTCATCTGCACATCCATGCGCATCTTTATATTATAGGCATAGGTATATAACTGTGTCTCATCAAAGGCTGACGCATTCATCTGCGCCTTTACCCACGCCTCCAGTTCATCCTTTTTCCTGCGGTCATCCACATATTCGAGATACTCGTTAATACTCTCTTTTTTTGCGAACTCCGCCTGCTCAGTCTCCAGACGGCTCTGTTCCATTTCAAGCTGTTTTTCCGCCTGTTTAATCTGTCCGTAAAGCTGTTCGAGATATCGTTTATCCCGTGCAACCTTCAGGCATTCCATCCGTTTTCTCTGGTCGTCCTTTGCCGCACGCTTCCCATTGCGCGTCTGCTCCAGCTTTTCCAGCGTCTCGGCATCATTTTTTACAAACTCTTCTCCAGTCACGCAGATATCCGCCAGAAGCTTCTCCATATTCGTCTGCTCCTGATACAGACTCATAAATGACGCGACTTTATCCCGCAGCACCTCGATCAGCTCCGCCTGATGGTCATAGCTTGTAATATCCTTTTTCTTCTTAGCAAGGATCGTAAGCTGCTCCTTGATATCCATGAGCATCTTCGCCATTGTGTCAGAATCCTCGCCGTCACGCATCGTCTTTACTGCATACGCTTTCTCGATGATGCCCTCGATCAGCAGATCCTCCACGACCTTTCGCGTCGTCTTATAATTCGTCTCGAAGTAGGTACGCACATGCCCCTCGGTCTTATTGATTCCTCGGATGATCTCCCACTGGCTCTCATGCAGACCATATCCGCTGATAAACCGCTGGTATTCACCCTTCCGGTCAAAGATGCAGACCTTCAGTGACATATCACGATGTTCTAACTCTTTCAGATAATTCCGCAATCCCTGAAACGTGATGCGCTCTTTGTCCTTCGACAACGGCAGATTGATAATATCATTTTTATTGTACTCCCGGTAGAAAATACAGTAATTGAAATACTCAATCGCTGCCACATCCTTCTTCGCCGTCTCGCCCTCGACATCCTTCGCTTTGCGCGCGCAGAATCCCGTCGTCATATAGCGATAGCCTTCCTTGCGATCCTGCTCATCCAACTTCCATTCGACGAGAGAATGGATGGTTGTATTTCCATTTCCGGTACGAAACAGCTTTTCAATCGGCTGTTTCTCATCGAGTGTACAGTTTGGAATCATGTTCTGCATCAAAAGCAGCATCAGCACACTCTTTCCACCACCATTTGCCAGATCGTACAAAGTGTTCTTTCCATACATCCGCATGGTAAAATCATCGTAGTACTGCGTTCCAAAATTATATTTTACATTGTTGACACGAATACGGTTGATACTAGGCATTTGTCTCTCCTCCCAGTACTTTGTAGATTTTTCCTTTGTACTCCTCGAAATAGTTCTCCACGATCGCATGGAAACGGTCAGTTGGATAATAGCGGTCTTCCACCGCGATAAATAATTTCTGTTCCTGTAAGAAATTAAACGTCAGTTTCACATATCCGGTACGGGACGCACGGCTGGCACGGTTCTTGTCCTTCTCATCTGAAGTCACAAGTGGAAGCTCATCCCACAAAAGCGCCAGTGACTTGAAACTGTCCGCTTCCACATCACTCATGGAATACACAGACAGATCCTTTGTAATTGACGCAAGATACGTTGTTACCTGCTCTAAAATATCTTCGAGCCGCACATATTCCTTCACCTGATACGATGCGGAATCCTGATAGAACAGTAACAGGAAATTGTACATGATAAAATATACCATATACAGCTCCCGGTTTAACCGTAGCCCAAGCAGACGCTTCATATCATCGTTTGTATATCCAAACACGCGGTTTCCCTCACCGGCAGTCAGATAGACCGCATCCTGATATTCATATAAATTCAAATTCAGTTTTTTCATCATCTTGGCTACAATGTCGTACACAGCAGCATTTGCATAAAATTCTTCATACAGATCCCGTGTGTCCGGATTGCTTCTGGAGATTTCCTGCCCGGTAATCAACGCGGCATATACATCCAATGCTTTTTCCAGATTTCGCTGTTCCATTACTCGGCTGCCTCCCTTTCAAAATTCATATCCGTTACCACAAACGGCTCGACGGCTTCTATATCCTGCATCTGTGGTTTGATCTCTACCTCATCCGTTCCAAATGTGATTGTGAATCGAATATCTCGAATGCGTTCCTTTTCTTCCTCTGTCAGATGTTCGACGACCATCTCTTCTAACATCGTTTCCTGCTTCTCCAGCATTTCATCAACCCGATACGACCGCTTCCCGGATAAATGTACCAGGAACGCATAGTAATCACGGTTTGTATAGATTTCCTCGCCAAATTTTATTTCAAGGATTCCATTGTATTCCTTCAAGGTAACACGATTCCACTTCTTCAACTGATCGCAGAGCTCGTAGAACAGGTGGGCGAAGTTTCGTCCGATCTTCTCCTCCAGAATCTCGTCCTCATACTTGAAATCTGGTGTCAATTCCCGCTTTTCAATCTTCTCTGTCTCCTGCTTCTCATCACTTCGAAGCGTCAGGATATTGTCGATGTTCCGCATCGTGAAATACTTATCCATCCGCGGCGCAAACAGCGGTTCCAGCACATGTGCCAGCAGATCCGGCTGATCTTGCTTCATAATCGTATTTAACGCCTGCTTAAAATCAAAGACTGGTCTTAATTTCCGTAATTTCGCCCGGTTGATGATCTGATCGGACAACTGTGACAGCTCGGTTGTCTCACCGATCAAGCGGCTATGATTGTAGATTGTTTTCTTTAACTCTGTCTCCAACTGGCTGATCTCCGAGAGTGCCTTCGAATGCAGGGTCGGTGAACCTCCATCGGTATCGCGTTCAAACTCTGCCTTTTCAATCGCCTTATCGACCAGCGCCTTGTTCTTCACAAATAATTTCTGCTCTTCGGTAAACCACTTTGCCGTCGTGTCCATGAAATGTTCATACGCCTTTGCACCCTCGAACACATCCACTCCAAGCAGCTTTACGACCTGCTCCTTCTGCTCAATCAGCGAGATCACCTGACTGTTGATCCGACGAACCACATCGATACCGCCCTTGAAGTTGTTCGCATTGATCATCTTCTCAAGCAACAACTGGGATACATTGATCTTGCTCTCGTCTTTGATTTCCTTCGTATCCAGATAGAACTCAATGCCCTCTGGCGTAATCGTATAATAAACCGTCCCCTGCGCGATATGACTGTCAATCAGCTTCACGCGTGCGACCTTGTTTTCCCGCACTTCCGGATCATAGAAATGAAACTCAAACGCCCGCCCGTCATTTTTAATCTTATCAAAAATATAGGAGATCAGTTCGCGCAGCTCTACCGGTTCCTCTTCCAGCTTGAAATCCCGCGTCAGAAGTTCCCGCAGGAAATCCTCATATTCTTCATACGTGACGTCCTTTTCGTGGAAATTGTTTTCATTGATGAAAAACCGCAAGGACGCCATCGTGATATATCCCATATCTAAAAACGCATACTTACCTTCCTTGTACTGTGTAAAAGTCGTCTCATTCAACACGAAAAACGGATAGTACTTTTTCAGATTCTGCATCCGCGCACTATGTTCTGCAATTATATCGTTGATCATTACGTGTTTTAAAGCCATGCGTTTTCTCCTGGTTCGGCAGTAGTTTACATAAATGGGCATACTGCCGCATAATTATAATAATTATAATACATGCAGACACAGGAAACAAGAGAAATACAGAAGAAAAACGTTGAAAAAAGTCGCCCTACATGATGTAGAGCGACTCGCATCTAGTCTTTTTTAAAGAAGTTACTTATTAAGCCTTACCAACAGATCCGAAAAGTTCCATCTTCTCTTTTACTGTTGCCTTGATAGCTTCTGCACCAGGTGCAAGGAGCTTACGTGGATCAAATCCCTTACCCTCGAGATCCTTACCAGCTTCAATGTACTTTCTTGTAGCTTCCTGGAATGAAAGCTGACACTCTGTATTTACGTTGATCTTAGATACACCAAGTGTAATTGCCTTCTTGATCATATCAGCAGGAATACCTGTACCACCGTGAAGTACGAGAGGCATAATGCCTGTCTTCTGCTGGATAGCATCCAATGTCTCGAAAGAAAGTCCCTTCCAGTTTGCCGGATACTTACCATGGATATTACCGATACCTGCAGCAAGCATGTCTACGCCAAGATCAGCGATTGTCTTACATTCTTCAGGATCTGCACACTCACCCATACCTACAACGCCGTCTTCTTCTCCACCGATAGAACCAACTTCACACTCGATAGAAAGACCAAGCTGATGAGCTACGTTTACGAGCTCTGTAGACTTAGCAAGGTTCTCTTCGAATGGATAGTGAGAACCATCAAACATGATAGATGTGAAACCAGCCTTGATACACTTATAACATCCTTCGTATGTTCCATGATCCAAATGAAGTGCTACTGGAACTGTGATTCCAAGTTCCTCGTCCATAGCCTTAACCATAGCTGCAACTGTCTTGAATCCTGTCATATACTTTCCGGCACCCTCAGATACACCAAGGATAACTGGGGAGTTTAATTCCTGTGCTGTTAAAAGAATTGACTTTGTCCACTCAAGGTTATTGATGTTGAACTGACCAACTGCATAATGACCAGCTTTAGCCTTTTTCAACATTTCTGTAGCTGAAACTAACATTTGTAATTCCTCCATTTTTCTTTAATTTTATCCTAGATAAGCATATTATACTATACTATCCGAAAAAATAAAAGACTATTGCTTACAATAATCTAAAAATTTCTCTTTGATTTCTTCCCGGTCTTTTCCCATAACCAGAGAAAGCTCACTGTATAAGCCCTCCTCGGCGAGCTTCATATACCGTTCATCAGTTACCGTCACTTTCTTTCCATGTGACTCACGCTCTTCTTTCCGGATCAGAAGTGCCTTGATTACCTTGACACACTGGCGCAGATCACAGCTTTTCATTGCCTTTTTGTAACTGTCATCCCGCATCCGCTCACTCTCTACCTGCAATGGTTCGATTTCCTTGACCTCTTCCATCAAAGCTGCCGCCTCATCGGCTGTGATCACACTCCGAAGCACAACCCGGCTATTGTCTGTCGGGCAAAACAACCGACTGTCCCTTGTCTTTTCCGGCACTAACACATAATACAATTTGTCTTCATCAATTCCCGCTATATCCGGATGTGTGATCTCCTCCACCCGGCATATACCATTGCTTCCATATACGATATAATCGCCTACATGAAACACTCTCTCGCCTCCATCTTTCTATTAAACCCTCTTATATTCTACCTATTTATAATATCACTTTTGCAGGCAAATCGTAAGTCGGTTTTTCTGAATCTCCAGATTTTCAGCACTTTTGCAAAGATAGTTTCCTATTTTTTTGTGTTTTTTCACAATAGTATGCTACAAATTTTACAATTTTTGAAAATTATGTTGAATTTTTAGTTAAAATGTCGATAATGAAATTATAAGGTTCGTGGTTTGTTTTATGGAACAAGGGGGAATTTTCTTTGCGAAAAAATATAGGATTGCTAATCAATGATTTGAATACTCCATTTACATCAGAGGCAGTCAAAGGTGCCGAGCTTGGCGCACGTGCCATCGATGCAAATATGTATATCTTTCCGGGTATGTATCTTGATAATACCCTTATTTCTGATGACCATTTACAGTACGAATATCAGTATAATACCCTGTTCCAGTTTGCAAATGATAATCACCTGGATATTTTATATATTATGATGGGACTGATCGGTTGTCGTATTGATCTTGACGCCCGCCGCAGATTCCTTGCACAATTTCTTGGAATTCCGGTTGTCATCCTCTACACCGATATGCCAGGGTATCCATCTATGATTTTTGATAATCAGGGCGCCTTCATGCAGGGCATCCGGCATCTGATCGTCGATCACGGTGCGAAGAACATCGGTTACGTCAGCGGTCCAAAGACCAATATTGACGCAATGGAACGTCTGAATGCCTATCGCAAGGTTCTGGAAGAACAGAATATTCCATATAACGAAAACTATGTTGTCTATGGCAATTTCGAGGATAGTAGTGAAAAGCTGATCGGAGCTTTCGTCTCAACCCATCCGGAATTAGATGCCGTCGTATTTGCAAATGATGAAATGGCAAAAGGCGGATATCGTGTATTTGCCAAGCTTGGACTGAAGGTCGGCAAGGACATCTTAGCAATCGGCTTTGATAATGCGCCTTACGCGTCCACATTAAATCCACCTCTCACAACCGTCGAGGCAAACGCAGCTGAGCTTGCATACAAGGCAATCCTCCATATGGCGGATTTCTTAGATGAGAATACAGCACCTGTCGCACAGCGTGTTGCAACCCATTATATTCACCGCTGCTCCTGTGGCTGTGCGAACTACGATTATGATTCTCTGGCAGCAAAACTGCAATTGGTTGGACTTCTCGACGAGAAGAAACGTCCAGAGATTCTGAAACATATTATGAACTATCTGTTCAGCACTTACGCTGACACAAACATCATCCTCCAGTTAAAGGATGACCTGTCCGTATTTTTCCGTCTGATCTGCGATCTGACAACATCAAACGATATTGCAGCAGATCGAATGGATGTCCAGACATTGTTCACACAGATTATCGAACAGCCGATTTTCTCCTATACTTCGGTAGAGCTTTTTGTGAATCTGCTGTTCTCCTTACAATTTGTATTGGAGCGTCAGATTGAAGATCCAGAGAAGCGGATTACGTTCGTCGATGTCTTTTCATCGATGTATCAGCAGCTTTCCATCTCCAACTTCCGTACCTACCAGAAGCAGTACGGCAGTATGGCACAGATCACACATCTGGTGGACGAAATCAGCGCAAACCTGTCACAATCCAGACTGATGGATCTTCCATTTGAATCCATCCTGAAAAATATGAGTGCGATTGGTATCCACTCTTCGTTCTTATATACGTTCAAACAGCCGATCAATCATCCACACGACACAGTATTCCGCAAACCGGATTCGCTGTTGTTACGTGCCTATACGATTGAAAACCAGTCCTTCGGTGTACCGAAGAACGAACAGCTTGTAACAATTAACAGCATTTTCAACAACACAAAGATGCAGCAGGATAAACGGAGAACTTACATCCTTGCACCGCTGTTCTCACAGGAACAGTTGCTTGGTCTGATTGTCTGTGATACGGAGCTTGATTATTTCAATATGGTTCCATCCCTTGGCATCCATATTTCTGCCGCGTTAAAGACGATGCTTTTGTTAGAACAGCAGAAAGAAATCAGTGAACATCTGCAGCAAAACTTAGAGCAGATGTCCAAGCATAATCTGATCTTAAAGGAGATCTCCAAGACCGATCAGCTGACCGGCTTATACAACCGCTGGGGATTCTTAGACTACGTCAAGACGATCATTGAGAATCCGATGAACCAGAACCGAGAGGTACTTGTTCTCTATGCAGACATGGACAACCTGAAGATGATCAACGATAAATACGGGCACGACGAAGGTGATTTTGCCCTCCGGGAAATCGGTATGATCTTAAAAGAAGCATTCCGAAATACCGATGTTATCTCCCGCTTCGGCGGAGACGAGTTTGTAGCTTTCGCACTGCTTGGTATTCCAAACTACGAAAAGATCATGAAGCATCGTATCGCAGAAATCACAGAACGCCATAATCAGATGGTTCAAAAGCCATACCGGATTGAGATGAGTATCGGTATCTGTGAAGTTGCCTGTACAAAAGATCTGGATATCGAAGAGGTGTTGGAACAGGCAGATAAAAAACTGTACATCGAAAAGAAAGCGAAGAAAGAAAAGCAAAAAAAGTAGAGCCAACCGCTCTACTTTTTCTTTATTCCTCTACAAATCCACGGAAGCCTTTTTCCACAACACGTCTTGGAATCATCACCATATGTCCACAAGTCTGGCACTTCAACCGGAAATCCATGCCAACACGCTGGATCTCCCATGTATTTCCACCACACGGATGCGGCTTCTTCATTCGAATGATCTGTCCAATCTGAAAATCCATTTATTATAACCTCTTTCCTATGTTACATCGATCATCCCCAACAGTATTAACACTATACAGAAACATAACCGCCCGTATTCTCATGTATTATCGCAGGATGATCTGCACCATCTCTTCCGCATTCTCTGCAAGATATCTGCAATCACAGGCTTCAAACTCTTCTTTACTGCCATATCCAAACAGTACACCGATCGTCTCGATTCCAAATGCTCTGGCACCGATTACATCGAACTCCCGGTCACCAACCATAATGATATCGTCCATCGAAGGTTTTCCCTGATCTGCCGCAATCCCGGCAAGCAGATACTCAATCACCGCTGCCTTTGTATCTCTTGATTTGTCAAAGGTACTGCCTGCAATGATATCAAAATATCCATCCAACTTCAGATGTTCCAGAATCTGTTTTGCATAAAGCTCCGGCTTCGACGTTGCCACATACAGATGACAACCACGCTCCTGAAGCGTCTGAAATGCAGCTTCCATCCCCGGCATAATACCATTTTGGTAGATACCCTTCGTGCTGTAATATTCCCGGTAATACAACACCGCCTGTTCTGCCTCTTCTTCCGAGAGTCCATGAAATTCCCGGAACGAATCCCGAAGTGGGGGTCCAATGTAAGGATACAACGTCGTCCGATCTTCTACTGTAATTCCAAACTTCGAAAGCGCATACAACACACCATTGATGATGCCCTCTTCCGGTTCCGTAATCGTCCCATCAAGATCCAAAAATACATACTTATACATATCAGTTCTTCAGGTACAGAATGATACTCTTTCGTGTGATAATGCCGATAAAGCAATCCCGGTCATCTACCACGCAGAGGAAATTCCGATCCAGAATCCTTTCCATAATCTCATCTTTTTCTACAGTATTTAATACTTTCGCGCCTTCGTCTTTGTTGACGATATCTGCTACCTTATACTTTGCGAGGTTCTCACGTCCGTGTTCCATGACCGCACGCAGGAAATCACCCTCACTGGCGATCCCGACATACCGTCCCTGGTCATCCACCACAGGGATTGCCGTATATGTGGCACCAAGCAGAAATGCAACTGCCTGATCCAGAGGATCATTTGCATTTAAGTACGTCAATGTGTGCTTCGGAATCAAAATACTAAATATATTCATATGTAACCTCCTGGCTCAAAATAAGCTGCTGATTGATTCGAACCAGCAGCTTATCCATAAGTCTCATTTTGCTTACAGCTGCTCTGCCATCTCCAGAAGCAGTCTCTCTGTCTTCTTCCATCCAAGACAAGGATCTGTGATTGACTTGCCATAGCATCCACCACCGATTGGCTGATTTCCATCCTCGATGTAGCTCTCTACCATAACACCCTTGACCAGATGCTTTACCTCATCACTGTGTCTTCTGCTGTGCAGAATCTCATTTACGATACGAGGCTGCTCATCCCACTTCTTACCAGAGTTGTTGTGATTTGCATCCACAATACATGCAGGATTCACAAGCTTATACTTGCCATACGCCTCAGCAAGGTACTTCAGATCCTCATAATGATAATTTGGAATCGAACGTCCGCTCTTGCTCAAAGATCCACGCAGGATACAGTGTGCCAATGGGTTTCCATCGGTCTTTGCCTCGTATCCTGAGAACAGGAATGTATGCTTTGCCTGTGCAGCCACACAAGAATTGAGCATAACGGAGAAATCACCACTTGTCGGGTTCTTCATTCCAACCGGAACGTCAATACCGCTCGATGTCAGACGATGTGCCTGATTCTCCACACTTCTTGCACCGATTGCCACATAAGATAAAATATCCTCGAGATATGGCCAGTTATCCGTATACAGCATCTCATCGGCTGCAGTCAGTCCTGTCTCACGGATTGCTTTGATGTGCATCTTTCGGATTGCCTTCACACCCTCGATGAAATCCGGCTTATCCTCCGGATTCGGCTGATGCAGCATGCCCTTATATCCGGAACCATTTGTACGTGGTTTGTTAGTGTAGATTCTAGGAATTACAAAAACCTTATCCTTGATCTTCTCTGCAACAGCTGCCAGTCTGCAGAGATAATCAAGTACGGAATTCTCATAATCTGCGGAGCAAGGACCGATGATCGCAATAAACTTATCAGACTCACCGGTAAATATCTTCTTGATCTCAGCATCTCTTTTTGCTTTGATCTCCTGTAACTCTTTGTCCATCGGATGCGCTGCGCGAATCTCTTCCGGCGTTGGAACCGCCTTTACCATATGTAAACCCATTTCTTTTTCCTCCAAATATTACTTATGCGTCTTTGTCAATATTCGCAAATACATATCTAAGCTGTTTTTTGAATGCACAGCCTGACTTGCACACACAGACACAATTTGTATTATAACATACTTACTCGATAGACTTCAACGATTCCGCCATATCTATTTTATCAATTTTCCGACGCATCACCAGATCCACAATAATCAGGAATGCCAGTACAATCAGGACGCTATACAGATAACTGATATTCATGATTCTCGTTGCAAATGCCACCATATCGACCTGAATCTGGGACATAACAAACCGATGCAGCAAACAGCCAAGTGGAAGTCCGACAACGATTCCCATCAGCGTCAGTATGAAATTCTCCCGAAAAACATACGATCCTGTCTCTCGCGGATAAAAACCAAGTACCTTGATTGTTGCAATCTCCCGCACACGCTCCGTAATATTGATATTGCTTAAGTTGAATAACACGATAAATGCAAGCGCACCTGCACTGCCAATTACAAGTCCGACAACCGCATCCATCATCTTCATCATATTCTCCACACGGTCTTTGATGTCTGCAACAACTGAGACGCTCATCACATTGGAGAGTGCAGATAATTTCCCGCCTGCCTCATAAGCGGTACTGTCTGTATCGACATGCAAATACATTGTATTTGCCTCGCATGCTTTGTCAAAATACTGCTCATAGCATTCCGGTGTGATATATGCGTAGTGCCATACATAGTTTTCGAAGATTCCCGATACGGTCAGCGTCACATCTCCCGCATCCGTATCATGCAAGGTAATCGGATCGCCAACCGTCACATCCGCAATCTCCGCAATCTTCTTTGACAACATCACCTCACCGTTTCCCGGATAAGTGCCATTGCTGGTTGTCATGTCAAACTTCACAAAGCTTTCTAAATCTTCCGGCTCTGCAGCAATCAGATACACTGTTTTAATTGCAGAAGCTGCATGATATTCTACCGTGCTTTTGAGGATTGCTGTGGAATCCTCAAAGCCATCACCGACAGCATCCTCCACCTCCTGCTGTATATCCTCGTTATATGTGCCATTCAGGGTTACTTCCATATCGTAAGTATCGATATCACCATACTGAAACTCGGCCAGATTTGATACTGAATCCTTCACTCCAAGCCCCGTCAGGACAAGCGCCGTGCATCCGGCGATACCAAGCAGCATCATGAACATACGCTTCTTGAATCGGAATACATTTCGTGCGGTTACCTTATGTAAGAACTTCATCGGCTTCCAGATAAATGGAATCCGCTCCAGTAAGATACGTTTTCCTGCTGCCGGAGCCTTCGGCCGGATCAGCTCTGCCGGCATACACCGAAGTTCATTGATGCAGGCAAGGAATGCCGTTCCCATTGAGCAAAGCAGCGACACGATCAGGCAGATTACCAGAAGTCCTGGTGAAAAATAAAAGTCAATGCCTGTTCCGAAGTCATACAACATCTTATACGCCTCAGATATTACATATGGGAACAGATAGCTTCCTACGAAAAATCCGATCACGCAGCCAAGGAACGCCGAGCTCCCGGAATAAATCAGATACTTCGCCATAATGCGTCCATTCGTATAACCAAGTGCCCGGTATGTTCCGATCTGTCCACGCTCATCATCCACCATACGTGTCATCGTCGTCGAACAGACAAGTGCCGCAATCAGGAAGAAGAAAATCGGGAATACCTTTGCTACGCCATCGACGATGTTCGTATCATTGTCATAGCACATATAACCGACATTCGTCGAACGATCCAGCACATACGTCTTTACATCTCCAAATGCTTTCTTCGCCGCCTGTTCTCCATATTCCTGTACGAGTGCATCCTGTTGTTCCTGCGTAAGAGGCTGTAACTGTTCCATCTGGGCTATCTGCTCCTGTGTGAGCGTTCCGCTCTGCGCATCCTGCATCATCGCCTGTAATTCTTGCTGTTGCTTTTCAACCGCGTCCTCCACAAGTGTCCTGCCCAGATCTGTCACAAGCCGGTCATACCGATCATCGGTAACCGCCTTCAATGCAGTCTCCATATCCGGTGTGACATCATCGATAAAATCATCATACGCATCCGTATAGATATCATAGGAATCCTGACTTTGTACATAGATTTCCTTATATGCATCAAAGGAAAATCCGCCTTCCGGAATAAAGATAAATGCACTGATCCGTCCATTTCCAAGATCCGTCGTTCCACGTTCGATATTGATATAGATTGGCGAATTCACCGTACCGACAACTTTGTATTTCTTGTGTGCAAATGCATCTTTTGTATCCTGCGTGTTGCTGTCCGCAATCTCAATTTCCTGTCCGATGATATCCTGTCCCTTGAACTGATATGCATCCACCACACATTCATCGTCTGCTTCCGGCATACGACCATCCCGCAGTTCCAGTGTATTCACATGCTCCGTAATGGACTGTGCGCGCAACACCTTCTCCTTACCATCCGCATCTTCATAGATCATATCCTCGTAGTAAGAGCCATCTGCCGCCAGCACATGCTCCTGCTTCCGCATTTCCTCTACCGCATCTGCATCAAATCCAATCGAAGAAAGCAGCCTGAAATCATAGAAGTTATGCTCTCGCAAATACTTATTTCCGGTTTCCACCATGCCCGGCTTTGTCACCTTCAGTCCGGAGAAAAATCCAACGCCCAGCGCAATGATTGCAAGAATTGCCAGGTACCGTCCCATACTCTGTCCAATTGTTCTACGTATATTTTTTCTATATGCCCGCATCTTCTATCACCACTCAATTTCTTCTACCGGTACAATCTGTTCATTCATCTTCACCGAAGCAATCTTACCACTCTTTACTTTAATGATCCGGTCTGCCATAGCCGTAAGTGCCTGATTGTGGGTGATGATCACAACGGTCATGCCACGCTTCCGGCTGCAATCCTGCAGCAGCTTTAAAATTGCCTTTCCCGTCTCATAATCGAGAGCACCGGTCGGTTCATCACAGAGCAGAAGCTTCGGATTCTTTGCGAGTGCGCGTGCGATTGCCACACGCTGCTGTTCTCCACCGGATAGCTGTGCCGGGAAGTTATTCATACGTTCTTCCAATCCGACATGGGCAAGCACCTCCGATGGATTCATCGGATCCTTGGACAACTGAGACGCGATCTCGACATTCTCCAGTGCAGTCAGGTTCGGGATCAGATTATAAAACTGAAATACGAATCCGATATCCCGCCGTCTGTACGTCGCGAGCTGTTTCTTGTTGTAATCCGAAACCGCTGTGCCATCCAGATACACCTCTCCTTCAGTCAGGCGATCCATACCGCCAAGGATATTGAGCAGGGTGGTCTTACCTGCCCCCGACTGTCCTACGATGACACAGATCTCACCCTTCCCGATCTCAAAGGATGCATCCTTTAAGGCTTCAACACTGACATCACCGGTCTTATAGGTTTTGCTTACGTTCTTAAACTCTACATAACTCATTTGTGTGTTCCTTTCTAATTTATCTGTGATAATTGCAAAATAATTCGATATACCCGAGTATAACATACTGTTTCCCTGCGATATATCAATTTCACGAAGCATATAATGTATTGCAACCAAGAAATACTAAATGTTCCAATCTACAATCTCTCATGCTTCCGCAGCCGCTGCCAATTCGCCATCCTTGGCTCTATTTATGGAACATCAAGTATTTCTAAGTTGCAAACATATCATATGCTTCATGAAATTATATATTGAAGGTGAACAATCATGTTATATCTCAGGCATATCCAATTATATTTTGCAATTATCTATAACTAATATTACTTCCTCCAGCTCGCGATTCTTAACAATACTTCCTTGTCAAGTGGATATGGGCAAAGCGCAAGCTTCGCTTTATTTTCGGCTACAATATCAACAACCTGACGGATGTTTTCTTCCGGCAGGATGCCGCAGTCGCTCACAACCTGAAAGAAATCTGCAAACTCGTCCACAGAAGAAAATCCAATTGTCGATAACAGATATTCCTGATCCGCTATATCTGCTTCCCGGATATATCCCGGCAGGAAATATCCGATTGCAATGCCATGCGGCACGCCAAGTTCATACGTGATCGCATAACTTAAACTGTGCGGAATCGTCGTTCCCGTCTGTGCGATCGCCATACCTGCGAGTGTCGATGCCAACAGGAAATTGCTGTAATCCTCGTCTGTCATCTCCCTCATACCAAGCAGGGCATCCTTGCTTCTCGCCCAGACCTTTAGGCCCTGATCAACGAACATCCGGCTGTAATCCGTCGCGGTCGTATTCAGATAACTCTCAATCATATGTCCAAGCGCATCAATCGCGGTCTGTCCAATGACTTTCTTCGATGCAGTCTTCAGATATTTCGGATCCGCCAATGCAAGCACCGGGAATACGCGGTGCGGCAGGGATGCCTTTGTCCGTTTCGCATGGACAGTAAGCACAGCGACGCCCGTCACCTCTGATCCGGTTCCACAGGTCGTCGGAATCGTCACAACCGGAAGTGCCTTTGTATGTGCTGCACTCTCATACAGATACTCCGCATCCTTCTCCGGGTTGGCAAGCATAATCGCAATCGCCTTTGCCGCATCCATCGGTGAACCACCGCCAATCGCAATTACAAAATCCACGCCATTTCTTTTTCCAAACTCGGTCGCTTTCATAACCGTTTCCACAGAGGGATTTTCTTCGATCCCATCATACTGCACATGTTTCTTTCCATATGCATCAAGTGCTGCCTCCACATCTGCAAGCGCTCCATTCGCGCGTGCGGAATATTTTCCTGTCACAATCAGTGCGTAGCTTCCATAGCCTGCCAATTCCTCTGCATGTACCTTTACTGCATCTATCTCCTGGTATACTTTTGTTGGTATGTAATATTTCATATTCTGTCTCCAATCATCTGCCTGATTCCGAAGTTTCCCCGCGGTACAGACTTCTAATAATATGTTATAATGAATATCCATATTTTTCAAGCGTTGCTTTGTGAATTGTTTGTGTTTTGCGCAACCAAAAAGACATGACATACATTTTGATGTGTATATCATGTCTTTCTTTTTACTCAAACAATCTCATCAATACATCATAGACTTCCTTCGCCACCGCCAGTTTGTACATTAACCTGCTTGGTTGCTGTGGAATCTCGACAACATAGGACCTAACAGTACCTTTCAGGCTTATCGCAAAATAAACCTGTCCGGGAACCGATGCATCCGCATTGTCCGGATCCGTATTTCCCATCGTTCCGGTGACACCGATTCCGATGTCCGCACCATACATATTCGCGCAGGCGGTCGCCATGGCTTCCGCTGTCTCCTTCGAATACACCGTATACTTATGAATCACCTCTGCGGACACACCCTGCATGATCTTCGTCTCATTGCTATATGTAATGCTCGCACCTTTGAAGATGGCAGATGCCCCTTCTGTATCCGTAATCAGAGACGCAATCTGTCCGGCAGTCGCACTCTCCATCGTCGTGATCGACATGTTCCATTCGATCAGAAGTTCTGTCAATTTACGATAGTCTTGGCGGATATCTTTTTCCACATATTTTTTCTTGACTGGACGAACCTTCGGTTCTTTCTTCTTGTCTGTTTTTTCCTTTTTTGCATTCTCCTGCTTCTCTGTGTCTGGATTCTGCAAGAGTTTTGCTTCCTCACAGTATGGGCAAACTTTGTATCTGTCTCCGTTATAAAAATGATCATTTTCACATTTTCTGATATTCATAATTTTAACCTCGGTTATATTTTTTCATTTCAAAATTATCTTTATTATAACGTAAGTGCAGGAAAATAACCAGATGGATATGAATTTATAATACTATAAAATATTACATAATCATAACTACCAACTTTCCTTTAAAGAGCCTCTATTTATTTACCTTGCTGTCTGTAATTGATTTCGTATATATTCTTCCTATATCCGCTCGTATTTGCCGATATATAATTTTTCTTCTCGGTGCAAATACAATATGATACTTACATTCCCACGTGGTATGTGCTAAACTGTTTTTGTCCATTTGGATATCTCCTTGATATTTTTAGTGCGGTTGGTGAACCTACACTTTATATTATCATGGAGGTTTCTTTACTTGAAGCTAAAGCTCACTGGGAACCACCTGCATAGCAGGTGGTTTATTTTTCTGTCTATACAACCAAAAACTCCCCATTACGTCAAATGGGGAGTTTCCTTATTTTTGTTACCCAAAATGTTTTTTATTTTCTTCCAGAGTATCCTCTAATTGATTCTGAAAAGACCGAATTATCATTTCACTATCCAAAGACAAGTTTTCTGATGTCTCCTGCATTTTTAGATAAAATTCTGTCAATTTTTCACAATTCTGAATTAATTTGCTATACAAACTCTGTTTATCTGGCGGTGCAATTTTTTTTGCTCTTTTTAGTTTCTCATTCAAAGTGTCCATAAGTCGCAGTTTATTTTTAAATTCATAACTAATCTCCTGTAACTCACACACATTAAAAAAAACTTTCTTTGCCATTATTTTACAAACTCAGCAACAGCGGCAGCTGCCTTCAGTCCTTCTACTGCAACTTTAAATCCTGCCTTTGCCTCTTCAACACCTGTCCCGATTTCTGAACAAACTCATCCATATCACTGAGTGTAGCTATATTTATTCCATAACCATCTTCCTCAACTCCCCATAATACCTACGGCTCACTGGAACCTCTATCTTCCCACACTTTATAGATGTTCGGCTTATTTTCGATATATCTGCCATGCGAACCATAAAACTCTGATGCACGCGGACAAATCCATTATTGACCAGTTTCTCCTCAATCTCGGAAATCTTCGAATAAAATGTCATCTCTCCACACCCCAGATGCAAGACGATTTTCCGTCCTCTGCTCTCTACATATTCTATAGATGCAATCGGGATTGTCCTCTTTTTCCGATTGATAATTGTCTCCAAATAACGGTCATTTTCCCTTACTGACTCCACATTATTTTCAACCATATTACACACTCTCTCCTAAATGTTTTATCCTTCGCAAATCTATTTATTTTTACATAAATAATCTGTCATTTTTTACATAATAGCACATAAATTTTTGTTTTTTCGCGTTCATGCATAATTGGTACGTATTCCGTCAAAATTGGTTTATTTTCCTGTTTTCACTCCTGTTTTTTGCTCTGCTTATACACCTGATTGATCCCCGTGGATGCAAATCCGGACATAATTCCAACTGAGATCGCCGTAATAATATCTTCCGCTGGAAAGCTTTTCATCACATACATGGCAGGCACCGCAACGATTCCTCCCACGATGCCGACAATCACTGGAATCATTTTATCGCTGATTTTTTTGCTTGCCTTACACCCAATCCCAACCAGATAACAGATGATCACAATGGGAAGTACCGTTACATAACTTGAAATATCCATCATTTCACCCAATATATTTTCTTATATTATTTTTATGCCATCTTGATTCCGACTGTCCGCATATGAAATAAATCTTATTTATCCAGAATATTATTTTTATTGAAATATTTTCTAATCTCTACGCAGAAAATATATTTGACGCATATTTCAGGCAACTATATAATTAATTTGTTTTTACACATGGACATATAACAGACTTCGATGATTCTATTCGATTTTGAATAGGAATTGTATGAAAAAGGAGATTATATACGATGATCAAATTGATTTAATTACCGGTTTCTTAGGTTCCGGCAAAACAACATTTATCAAAAAATATGCCACTTACCTGATGCAGCAGGGAATGAATATCGGCATCCTGGAAAATGATTTTGGTGCCGTGAATGTCGATGCCATGTTGTTGCAGGATATCTCTCCGGCAGGACACTGCAGCATCCCAGCATCTTTATTAAAGCAGAAACCTTCCTCAAGGTTCCCGTTTGCTGCAGCAGCTACTGCTGTATTGGTCCTGGCAATCAATGTAATCTCTTTTCCGCAAACTTCCAGATTATCATCACTGACATATGCCATATCGCCTATAACTTCTGTAACTTTTATTCCATTTTCCTTTGCTTTTTCTATCAGTTTTGGTAATTCCTGCCCATCTGGCGCTCCTCCATCTGTTACACTGATCCCTGCAATGAGACGTTCTTCCGTCATCGCAAGGTGATTTTTATATCCATAAAACGTACTGGTTGCCGTTTTATGCCCGAATCGTGCATCTTTATCCTCTTTGGAGCGGATCTCTTTGAGCCGTTCATCTTCTAGCAGCTCTTTCATTTCCCGAGAAAGTTTCTGTATCTTTTTATTTCCACAGGATTCTATTCCTTCCTCCAAAATCCGGAGGAGTTCCTTAGTATAGGCAATTTCTTCATCCAACCCTGCTTCCAAAGATGGTTTCTCAGGAAATTGCTCTGATAATTCAAAAGCTGTTTTATAAATCTCTTTCCGGAGTTGTTTGCTCATATCTCGCAGAATCTGCGTTGGGGATTTTGCCCGAACAGACGCAAGTGTATGAGTGGAATCGACGATAATGGTTCCCGATTTGATCAGGTTTTTGTCTAGTGCCTGTTGAATGGTTTCTTTCAGTAGTTCTTCTAAGATATCTTCTGTAATACGAGTTTTTCTGAATTTTGTAAGAAGACTGGAATCTATCATTTTTGCTTCCGGTTCCAGATTAAGGAAAAATTTATATGCCATGTCCGTCTGGGCGCTACTTATTAGAGCTTCGTCAGAAAGATCATACAGCTTTTTCAGAAAAAGCAGTTTAAACATCATCTCCGGTTCCTTCGCCGGGCGACCGAAATTTTCACAATACTGCTTACGAAGCATTGGATTTACAAAGCTGAAATCTATATTTTCTTTTATTCTCCGCAAAAGATGATCTTCGGGAATGATTGCATCGTAAAGCCCCTGATATGGTGACAATGATAATTGTAACTGTGAATGATCTTTTAACATGGTAGCCGCTCCCTCCTTATATTTCTATTATAATGGAAATACGAAAAAAAGCCCAATTCTTTTTTAGAATCAGACTTTTTCAGTGCCCTTTAAGTAAAGGGCTGCCAGGTATCCTGATAGAATTAAAGGCAGGAAAAGACTGTACGGAAAAACAGTTAAAACAGCTTTCTGAGACAGCTTTACGGCAGATAAATGAGAATAAATATGATATAGCTTTAAAAGCTGCTGGTATAGATCATATTTATAAATATGGAGTTGCATTTTGTGGCAAGAACGTGGAAATAGCTGTAGAGCTGTGAAAAAATATAGCTAAAATGATGTGGGGCAATGGCTTCAAGTATAATAAGCAAAGAGTATATATGCAAAAGTGCACATATGCTCTTTTTTTATGTCTTTTTTGTGCATTTGAGGAAATCTGTTTATTGAAAACCGGTAGCCTGTGCGATAGAATATAGAACAACAGGAGCAGAAATCGCAAAAACACAGAAATTTTCGGCTCAGAAAGGAATAAAAAAGGAGGATACACAGATCATGAAAGAAGTGAAATCACCGAAAAAGCCGTTGATGTATTATTATGGGATCGTCATACTTGTATTGTTTCTCTTTAATCTGTTTGTTTCACCTGTTCTTATGGAACGTCAGGTGAAAGAAGTGGATTATGGAACATTCATGGACATGATCGATGATGGCAAGATCGGTAAAGTGGAAATTGAAGATAACCAGATCGTATTTACGAATAAGGATGAAGATAAGATTTATAAAACAGGCGTTATGGAGGATCCTACCCTGACAGAGCGTCTTCATAAAAGCGGGGCAGAATTTGCAAAAGAGATTGACACAACCATGTCTCCGCTGATGAGTACCCTGCTGACTGTGTTTCTTCCGCTTTTGATCTTTGTACTGCTTGGACAGTACATGAGCAAGAAGCTGATCGAGCAGGCAGGTGGTAAGAATGCCTTAAGCTTTGGAATGGGCAAAAGCAATGCAAAAGTATATGTGCAGTCAACAGAAGGAATCCATTTCAGCGATGTAGCAGGTGAGGATGAGGCAAAAGAAAACCTGGCTGAGATCGTAGATTACCTTCACAATCCTGAGAAATATACCCAGGTAGGTGCTGCGATGCCAAAAGGAGTTTTGCTTGTAGGCCCTCCAGGTACAGGTAAGACTATGCTGGCAAAGGCTGTGGCCGGAGAAGCGAATGTGCCGTTTTTCTCCATGTCCGGCTCTGAATTTGTGGAAATGTTTGTAGGCATGGGAGCTTCCAAGGTACGTGACCTTTTTAAGCAGGCAAAGGAAAAGGCTCCGTGTATTGTATTCATTGATGAGATCGATGCTATCGGTAAAAAACGTGATGGTCAGGTGGGCGGAAATGATGAACGGGAGCAGACTCTGAACCAGCTGCTTACTGAGATGGATGGATTCGAGGGAAATAATGGTGTGATCATCCTGGCAGCAACCAACCGTCCGGAATCCCTGGATCCTGCACTGACCCGACCAGGACGTTTTGACAGGAGAGTGCCGGTAGAATTGCCGGATCTCCAGGGCAGGGAAGCGATCCTGAAGGTTCATGCAAGAAAGATCCATGCATCCGATGATGTGGATTTCCATACTATTGCAAGAATGGCATCCGGTGCATCCGGTGCTGAACTGGCCAATATTATCAATGAGGCTGCCCTTCGCGCAGTGCGAAGTGGCAGAACTGTAGTAGAGGAAGCGGATCTGGAGGAAAGCGTAGAGGTAGTGATCGCCGGATACCAGAAGAAGAATGCCGTGCTCTCAGACCATGAAAAGAAAGTGGTTTCCTATCACGAGATCGGTCATGCCCTTGTTGCTGCCCTTCAGACAAACTCTGCACCTGTACAGAAGATCACCATTATTCCAAGGACTTCCGGTGCGCTTGGTTATACCATGCAGGTAGAACAGGGGGATAAATATCTTCTGACAAAGCAGGAGATTCTGAACAAAATTGCCACCTTTACCGGCGGCCGTGCAGCAGAAGAAGTGGTATTTGGAGAGATCACCACAGGTGCATCCAATGATATAGAGCAGGCAACCAAACTGGCAAGAGCCATGATCACCCGTTACGGAATGAGTGAGGAATTTGACATGGTTGCCATGGAAACTGTAAATAACCAGTATCTGGGCGGCGATGCATCCCTTGCATGTTCTTCGGATACCCAGAAAGAGATCGACCGCAAGGTAGTAGAGCTTGTAAGAAAAGAGCATGAAAAAGCGAAAAAGCTTCTGGAGGATAACCGGGAGAAGCTGGATCGGCTTGCAAATGTTCTCTATGAAAAAGAAACCATTACAGGCGATGAGTTTATGCAGATTCTGAATGAAGAGGGAGGTGGACAGAAATGAGAAGACGTTCTGGTTTTGGATGGCTGGAATTTATTGAAGGACTTCTTTTGATCCTTCTGGGAATTTTTACCTGTGTACATCCTGGCAGTATTCTGGAAGGTTTTGTGATTCTGTATGGACTTCTGGCTGTGGTAACTGGTATCGGAGATCTTGTTTTTTATGTAAAGATGGAACAGCATATGGGATTTGGACCTTCTGTATCCCTGATTGCCGGACTTTTAAGCGTTATGGCAGGGTTTATGCTATTGGTACATCCGGATGCAGGAAAATGGATCATTGCGCTTTTAGTGCCTATCTGGTTTATCGCACATTGTATTTCCAGGCTTTCCCATCTGAATATTGTACGCTTTGTGGCTGGTAATGCTTATTATTATTTCAGCCTGGTCATCAATACAGCAGGGCTGGTGCTGGCAGTGCTGATGATCGTAAATCCAGGCTTTTCTATATTTTCCATTGGCATGTTGATGGGAGTTTATCTTCTGCTTCTGGGGATTGACTGTTTGGTAACTGCTTTTTCAGATATTGGAGGCGGTTGGTGATTGTGTTATAATAAGGCCAGAGAAGGAGCCTTCAGGGCAAAGGGGAAGCCTTGATTTACCTAAGGGGATGGCCAATGTAACAGGGAGGGAAATACAGTGGATGCAGTACAGTATGCAAATTATCTGGATATTCTGAAAAAGGAGCTGATACCGGCTATGGGCTGTACGGAGCCGATCGCAGTAGCTTATGCGACAGCAAAGGCAGCACAGGTGCTGGGAGAGTGCCCGGAATCTATTCATATCCGGTGCAGCGGAAATATTATCAAAAATGCAAAGGGTGCAGCAGTTCCTAATTCCGGCGGAATGAAAGGAATCAATGCAGCAGCAGTTCTTGGAGCTGTAGGTGGAGATGCCTCGAAAGAATTGGAAGTTCTGGAAAGTGTGACAGCCAATGACAGAGAAAAGGCAGCAGCACTCCTGGCAGATGGGATCTGTACATTTGCCCTGGCAGATACCACAGAAAAGATTTATATAGAAGCCCATGTGGAAAAAGGAATACATAGTGCAGTGGTAGTGATCTCCGAAACACATACCAATATTGTGCGAGTCCTAAAAGATGGGCAGGTTCTCTATGACCAGCTGAAAAATGATGGAAAGAGTACGGAAGAAGAAAGAAGAGAGCTTTCTGTACGTGGGATCCTGGAATTTGCAGACTGTGTACGTATGGAAGATATCCGTGATGTTATTGGACGGCAGATCCGGTTAAATACAGCAATCTCTCAGGAAGGCTTGGAGCATCCCTATGGAGCACAGATCGGGAAAACCCTGGAGAATGCCTGGGGAGGTACAGTAGCTGCCCGTGCATGTGCCAGGGCGGCAGCAGGAAGTGATGCCAGGATGGGCGGCTGTTCCATGCCGGTTGTGATTAATTCCGGAAGTGGCAATCAGGGGATCACGGTTTCTATGCCAGTGCTTGTCTATGCTCAGGAATGGGATGTGCCGGAAGAGAAGCTGTATCGTGCACTGGTGGTGAGTAATCTTACTGCTGTGCACCAGAAATATTACATAGGGGGTCTGTCGGCTTACTGTGGTGCTGTATGTTCTGCCTGCGGTGTGGGAGCAGGGATCACTTATATGTATGGTGGTGATTATAGTCAGGTTTCGGCTGCGATCATCAATACACTGGGAAATGTTGGAGGCATCATCTGTGATGGCGCAAAGCCTTCTTGTGCAGCCAAGATTGCATCCTCGGTAAATGCGGCGATCATGGCCTTTCATCTGAGTATGGAAAACAAAAGTTTTCTTCCAGGAGACGGGATCGTGGAAGAGGATGTGGAACAAACCATTAAGGCTATGGGGTACATCGGACGGGTTGGAATGCGCCAGACGGATCAGGAAATCCTAAATGTGATGACCGGATGGTGGGATGCCGGATGCTCATGAAAAAGAAGATTTTAATATGGGTGTGTCTTTTAGCAGTATTGCTGGCAGGGGCAGATATGGGAACAGTGCAGGTAAATGCTGCTGTCAGGAACAGGATCACAGGTACAAAGAGAAAAGGCTATGTGTATGTGGACAGAACCGGTACTGTGGTAAAGGCAGGAGAGATCCGCCAGGCCGTGGATTTTGTGTTGAAGAATTCATCAAGAAAGAATAAGACAAGGCAGCGACTGCGTCAGTGCTATGAAGCACTGGTGAAATTTTCATATTTCCATATGGGTACGGAAGTGCCTACTGCCAGGAATATAAAATCTTGTGCCAGGTACATGTTTACCAGAAAAAGAGGCAGCTGCTACTATTATGCAGCGGCTATGGCATATATTGCCAGAGTATTGGGATATGACAGCCGGGTGGCAGTAGGCGGTGTTACGGCACGAGGTCCCTATGCGCAACTGTCACCACATGGATGGTGTGAGGTCAGGATCGGATCCAGATGGCTGATCTGTGACTGCAGTATGCAAAGAGCGCATTCAGATCAGAATCTGTTCCTGGTGTCAGAGATCAGATATCCGTTCCGGATGCGCAGGGATAAAACTTATGTAATGACTGTGAAAAAGGGGAGGATTATTTGGAAGCAGCTTCTGCAGGCTTCTCGGTAGCAAAAAGCATAAGCACTGCGCCGATGGAAGCGGCAGCTGTACCAAAGATCAGCATGGCAGAAACACCTGCCAGATCGATAAGCCAGCCACCCAGAAGTGCCCCAAGAACTGTTCCGATGGTGTAGGTCATGGTGAAATAAGCCTGGCCCTTGATCACATCCTGTGGCTCCATAATGGAGTTTACGTAATATACAGAGGAAACAGAAATCAAAGCCCAGCCAAAGGCCTGAAAGATCTGAATGATATAATATACAGTCATATTAGGGGCGAGCAGAGAAAACAGGGTTTTCAGCGCAAAGAAAATACCGCAGCTGCGGAACCATATATCACAGCGGATCTTTTTCTGCATATAGCCGAAAAGGAACATGGTAGGAAGCTCGATTATGGCAGCAAGAGCCATAGCGATCCCCATATCAGTGCTGGATCCTCCTTTTTCTACAATGACCTGATATGCAAAGCTGTTGATCAGCACATGGCTCACATACACCATGATAGAACCAAGCAGTACGATGGTAAATTTTTTATATTTGCGAAAGAAATACAAAGCACCGGATCCAGGTGCTTTTTCTGCCGCCGTCAGATTTTGTTGGCGTTCTTTTGGAACTTTCCGGAAAGGGAAAATCCACAAGGAAAAAAGAAAAAGAAGCAGCCCAATGGAAATGCTTACAGGGATGGTTCTGATTCCAAATCTGTCTACCAGGATCCCCAGAGTAGATGCGATCACGGCAGCAGACAGGGAACCCATACCTCTGCCAATGCCGAAATTCAGCTTTTTGCCCTGGTTCAGGCTTTCCATTCCCAGCGAGTTGACCATAGGGGTAAGCAGCTGTATAAGCACAAAGCAGCTTCCGTAAAAGATTCCAGTGCACAGCAGAGAACGTGTATAGAACAACAAAAATGCTGACAAAACAAGGGCAATCAGTGAAATGAAAATGCATATCTTTTTCAGAGATGGGCTGCTGTTCTTGTCGGCATAGCTGGCAACGGTTGGCTGCAAAAGTGCAGAAACAACGCCTGCCAAAGCGATGATAATACCAATCTGGGTATTAGTGAAGCCGGTATTCAGGAGAAATACGCTGGCAAAATTGGCCAAGGTAACAAAAACGATCCAGAAGAAAAACTGGATACAGGAATACCTGGGAGTCAGATTTGAAGGCTGTGTAGAAGATGAGAACATGATTGTATAACTCCTTTGTTTGTGATATGTTTATCAATGTGGATCAGGGTCAAAGGTCTTTTGCCCCTACATTATTACAATTATAACATTCATAATAAAAATAGCAATTATATATAGAAAAAACAAGGGGAAAAGTAACATGAAGCGGGTAGATTTTGAAAACGGAACCATTACAAAAAACATCCTGGGTACAGCCATCCCCATGCTGGCAGCCCAGATTCTCAGCCTTCTTTATAACATCGTGGACAGGATCTATATTGCCAGGATCCCGGAAACAGGGACGAAAGCATTGGGAGCAGTAGGACTTTGCTTTCCGGTGATCGTGATCATTATGGCATTTTGCAATCTTTTTGGCAGCGGCGGTGCACCTCTTTTTGCAATCAGCCGTGGAAAAGGAGATGACCGGGAAGCCAGGCTGATCATGGACACATCCTTTACCATGTTGTGTGGCAGTGCACTGGTTTTGATGACAACTGGTCTTCTGGCGGCGAAGCCGCTTCTGATTTTGTTTGGGGCATCCCAGGAAGCAATTGAATATGCCCTTCCCTATATGCTGATCTATCTGCTGGGTACTTTGCCTTCGATGATCGCTACCGGAATGAATCCGTTTATTAATGCACAGGGATACGCGGTGGCCGGGATGTGCTCGGTGACAGTAGGCGCAGTATTGAATATTTTGTTGGATCCGGTTTTTATTTTTGTATTACATATGGGAGTCTGCGGTGCAGCGATCGCTACGGTGATCTCGCAGATTTTCTCTGCCTTGTTTGTAATCGCTTTTTTGCACAAAAAAGCAGAATTAAAAGTACGGCTCTTAAAGAAAAAAGAATTATCAGGATGCATAGGATATTGCAAAAATATTATCAGTCTTGGAACCGCTGGCTTTATTATGCAGCTTACCAACAGCTTGGTAACGATCTGCTGCAATAACGTACTGTCTGTAACCGGTGGCGATGTATACATATCCGTAATGACAATCATATCCAGTGTACGTCAGATGGTAGAAACGCCGATCTATGCATTGACAGAAGGGTCTTCTCCTATTATCAGCTATAATTATGGGGCCCGCCGATCCGGGCATGTGCGCCGTGCGATCTTCACCATGAGTGTGATGATCCTTCTTTATACAGCGGTGATGTGGAGCGTGATCATTTTCTTTCCCAAACAGCTGATGAGCATTTTCAGTTCGGACCATATGCTTCTAGAAGACGCAATTCCAGCACTGAAACAGTATTTTTCAGCATTCATCTTTATGGATTTTCAGTATATGGGACAGACTGTATTCAAATCTCTGAACAAGAAAAAACAGGCTGTATTTTTCTCTATTCTCCGTAAGGTTGTGATCGTAGTACCACTTACTTATATCCTCCCTTATCTGCTGAAGATGGGTACAGATGGAGTTTTTCTGGCAGAACCGGTATCTAATGTGATCGGCGGCAGCCTTTGTTTTCTTACTATGATTTTCACTGTATTTCCGGAGCTGAAAAGAATGGAGACAGAGGAAAAATAGAACTTGCATCAGAAAATAGCATATATACAGAAAAAGGAGAATCAAAATTATGAGTTATCGTTTTGAAGGAAAGGTTAGATACAGTGAGATTGGTGAGGATAAATGTCTTACACTGCCGGCGATTCTTGATTATTTTCAGGATTGCTGTACTTTCCAATCAGAAGAGATCGGACAGGGAATGCTGGCAGTAGAAGAAAGAAAACGTGCCTGGGTGCTGGCATCCTGGCAGGTAGTGATCGATCGGTATCCTATGCTGGGAGAAAAGATCACAGCACTTACTAAGCCGTATGCCTTTAAGGGATTTACAGGGATGCGTAATTTTGTCCTTGAAGGTGAAAATGGGGAAAGGCTGGCTTATGCCAATTCCCGATGGATCAACATTAATACAAACACCGGGCTGCCTGCAAGGCTTACAGAAGAGGACTGCCGTGGATATGTGCTGGAAGAGCCCTTAGAAATGGAGCAGGTTTCCAGGAAAATCCAGCTTCCGGAGGAGATGACAGATCAGGAGCCATTCACTGTGCAGAAGCACAACCTGGATACCCATCATCATGTGAATAATTGCCAGTATATCCGGATCGCAGCGGATTATCTGCCGGAGGACTTTAAGATCCACCAGATGCGTGCAGAGTATAAGAAACAGGCAGTGCTTGGGGATGTATTTTATCCAAGAGTGCATACAGAGCCTGGTAAGGTAGTGGTGGCATTGGAAACAAAAGAGGGTGAATCTTATGCTGTCGTGGAATTTCAGGTACGGTAGTAGAATGAGGTCAATACATACCGTGGCCGGAAGCTGACTACAGACTGCGTACCGGCCCTGTTGTTGAACGAATCACAAGCTCTGGCTGCAGGGTGATGGCAATCCGGTCTGCAGTAGGATTTTGGATAGAATCCTGCAGGATCTCTATGCTGCGTTCTGCAATGGCCTGGATGGGCTGCGCTACTGTAGTCAGTGGCAGTTCCATGGAAGAAACGATAGGAATATCATCAAATCCTATCAGGGATATATCTTCGGGAATACGTATATGATGTTCCCGGAGATAGTGATAAACACCCAAAGCAATCATATCGTTGTGGGCAAAAATGGCAGTTACTCCTTTTTTTAGAAGAACAGGAGCTGAATGGTAACCGCATTCTACGGTGAAGTGTCCGTTAATTACCAGGTTTTCATTGTAAGGAATCATAGCTTCAGAAAGCGCAGCTTTAAAGCCGGCAACACGGTTTGGCGGTAGCAGGGGATTTTCTGCATTGCCGCATATACACCCGATTTTCCGATGCCCAAGACTGATCAGGTGCTTGGTTGCCATGTATCCTCCATAGTAATCATCTATGGATACGGAGTGACATCCCAGCGTATTAATAGAGTAGTCTAGTAGTACAATGGGAATCCTGTTATTACTGATTTTCCTTACAAGAGTGATTAGTGGAAAGATATCTGTCCTTTCGGAGATCAGGGCAATAAGGATTCCGTCCACTTTTGATTGAGATAATTGCTGCAGATTGCGGACTTCTTGCTTCAAATTAAAATTGGAGTCAAGAATTACCAGATTATATCCACAACGCTGGGCGGTATGGGATACGTTTTTGATAACTTCTGTATAATAAAGGTTTCCAAGATCCGGTACGATCAGCCCGAAATTGCGTATTTTCTGTTTATAGGTATAACCCATCTCCTGAGCAACCTGTATTACTTTTTTTTTAGTTTCTTCTGATACGTTAATCGGTTTGTTATTCAATATCAGCGAACAGGTGGTTGACGACACACCTGCTGCTTCTGCAATGTCTTTAAGTCTTATCTTCATAATTTTTCCTCGTTTGAGAAACTAAGTATAATTTAGTAAAATAGAAACAAATAATTTACTAAAATAATATCCTAAATACAGTGAAAAGTCAATAGGGATATACCGCTATAGCATATCACACAAAAAATAAGCAAAACATTTAGTAAAAGTGTTTATTGACATTAATGCACACAGAATGATATAAATATAGCATAAAGCACAGCAATTTACGAAAAAAATATAAAGGAAAACAGCTTGAGAACAAATGCAAAAGAGAATTAAACATGATATTATAGGTTTTTAATTTACTAATTTGGAGCAAATATGTAAGTTAAATTTAGTAAAATATTTATTCTTTAAATCTTGCTTTTGCTTTTAAAAAAAGTTACAATAGAAAATATTTATTTAAGTAAATTTCTGTAAAAAGGAGGTCAATGATGGAAGATAGTTACAAGATCAGGTTTGACTCCATTACAATGGAATTTCCGGGAGTGAAAGCACTGGATGATGTCAGCTTTGGAATCAAGCAGGGATGCGTACATGTGCTGATGGGGGAAAACGGTGCTGGAAAATCCACATTGATGAAGATCCTGAACGGATCCTACTCAGCAACCAGTGGTACCGTGTATATCAATGAGCAGCCAAAGAAGTTTAAAACTGCTTCAGATGCAACCCGTGAGGGTGTTGCAATGATCTATCAGGAACTTTCCTATATGCCGGACATGGCAGTAGAAGATTACCTGATGCTTTGCAGGGAGCCACGGAAGGGATGCTTTATTGATTGGAAGAAATCAAGAGAGGAAGCAAGGGAGATCCTGAAAAGAGAGGATTTGAATTATGATCCTAAGAAAACTCTTCGAGAATATTCTGTTTCTGATATTCAGCTGATGGAGATCACAAAAGCAGTTCAGGGTGAGAATATTGAGATACTGATCATGGATGAACCTACATCCGCATTATCCAGCGATGAAGTTGAGCGTCTTTTCAAAAAGATTGATGAGTTAAAGAAGAGAGGAATCACTATTCTTTATATTTCTCATAAGATGGATGAAATCTTCCGGATTGCGGACTACATTACAGTTATGCGAGATGGCAAGCATATCAGGACTGCTCCTGTTTCAGAATATGACGGAGATCTTCTTGTAAAACTGATGGTTGGACGCGAGATTACAGAGGTTTATCCGGAGAAGACAGCCAAGATTGGGGAAGAGGTTCTAAGAGTAGAGCATCTGACATGTAAAGAAAGCCGTATTTATGATATTTCATTTACTGTCCATGAAGGAGAAATCTTCGGACTTGGTGGATTGATGGGAGCCGGACGTACAGAAGTAGTCAGGATCCTGGCAGGACTTGACAAAGCGGATTCGGGTAAAATCTTTGTCCGGGGCAAGGAAGTTAAATACAATAATGTAAGCGGGGCTATTAATAATGGTATCGTAATGGCATCCGAGGACAGAAGACGTCTTGGACTGATCCTTTGCAGGGATATTAAAGAAAATATTTCCCTTTCCAGCTTGAAGAAAATTTCTGTACATAGTTTCCTCCAGAAGAAGAAAGAAGATCAGATCACGGAAAAGCTGTTTAAGGATATCCGGGTAAAAGCACCGGGGCTGGACAGCACAGTTCAGAATCTAAGTGGTGGAAATCAGCAGAAGGTAGTTCTTTGTAAATGTCTGATGACAGATGCAGATATTGTTATTCTGGATGAGCCTACAAGAGGTATTGATGTAGGAGCTAAGCATGAGATCTATAAGCTGATGACTGAACTGGCAGAGGCTGGAAAAGGAATCATCATGATTTCTTCTGAAACACCGGAATTCATCGGTATGTGTGACCGGACAGTGATCATGTACAAAGGAAGAGTTACCGGAGAATTAAGCAGAGAAGAACTGACAATGGAGTCACTGATTAACTATTCAGTAGGAGGAGCCGGATTATGAGTAAGGAAAAGGCAACAAAAAGCATAGGAAGCCAGTTGTTGAAAAAGTATGGAATTGGTCTTGTACTGGTCGCATTACTGGTGATTGGATCTATAACGGTTCCTGGTTTTCTTTCTATTAAGAATGTGACAAACGTATTAAGACAGATCAGTGTAACTGGTATCCTGGCGCTGGCAGAGGGGATTTTGATCATCAGTGGGCAGATCGACTTGTCCGTAGGATCTGTAGTAGCACTTTCTGGTATGGTGTCTGTACAGGTTTACCTGAAGAGTGGTTCCCTGTTACTTGGTGTACTGGTCGCAATCTTGATCAGTGCTGTTGTACTGATGGCCAGTGGTGTGTTGGTAGCAAAAGTAAAGCTTACAGCTTTTATTGCTACAATGGCAATGGACTATATTGCAAGAGGTCTTTGTTACATCTATACAAATGGACAGGCTACATATGAAATCGGTAACTACAATGTGATTTCTACTACCTATGTTGGAGCAATTCCGGTTCCTGTAATCGTATTACTTGTATGTTGCGTTGTTATGGCAATTATCCTGAATAAAACAACTCTTGGTCGTGATGTATTCGCTGTTGGTGGTAATCAGGCAGCAGCCAACGCCTCTGGTATTATCGTAGACCGTACCATTATCAAAACTTTCCTGGTTGCAGGTATTCTTACTGGCGTGGCAGCAGTGCTTCAGATTGCTCGCGTAAATTCCGCAATCCCAAGTACAGCAGATGGATATCATGGTGATGCGATCGCTGCGGCAGTTATCGGTGGTGTAAGCTTTACAGGTGGTATCGGTACTGTAGGTGGTGTGTTGATTGGTTCCTGTATCATGGGTTTCCTCAGTAACTTTATGAACCTGTTAGGATTAAGCGGATATTTTCAACAGGTAACAAAGGGTGTGATCATTATCCTTGCACTCAGCTTTGATCTTCTGACAAAGAATAATAAAGTAAAGAATTTCTTCAAAAAGAAAAATTAAATACAACTGAATAAACGGGCATGGCGGCATATGCCGGAAGACATTCCATATGCCGTAAAAATAAAACTATATAAAATCTAAGGAGGATTTTACAATGAACATGAAAAAAGCGATGGTGGGGATCGTAACAGCAGCAACATTATGTGGAACAATTGCAGCACCTGCAATGGCCGATGATGCAGAGTACAAGGTACTTATCGGATGCAGCAACCAGGCACAGTCTTTCTATTCCTGGCTGGCAAACTCTATTAAGAAAGAAATTGATGAGAATTACTCAGATATGACTGCAACCATCAATGACCTTGCAGGTGAGACGGGAAATGTTCAGACAATGATCGAGCTTGCAGAAACAGGCGGATATAATGGTATCATTGTTGATGCTCCAGATGAAACAAAATTTACAGATGCTTATAAAGAAGCACTGGATGAATATGGCATTTATACAGTACGTGTAAACAAAAGTGAAGATGCAGATGGAGTAACTGTAGATCTTGGACTTAACAACTATGGTCTTGGAAAAGCAATTGGTGAAGTTGCATCTGAGTCACTTCCAGAGAATGCATCTATCCTAATCCTTGGCGGACCTGCAGGAAACGTAGGATCTGACGATCGTTTGAATGGATTTAAAGATGCCCTGAAAGATGCAGGTAGAGATGATGTGACAATTCTGGCAGAGCAGAATGCTAAAGACTGGCAGAAAGAAAGCGGTATGACTGTAATGGAAGACTGGACCCAGATGTATGATGAGGATCAGTTTGACGCTTTGATGGCTCCAAATGATGACCTTGCATGCGGTGCTATCGAGGTTTGCGAGGCTGCTGGCTGGGATACACAGAGAATCCAGTTTTATGGAATTGATGGTCTGGCTAACGGATGTAACGCAGTTAAATCTGGCGCGATGGAAGCAACCGTTCTTCAGGACTGTGACGAGCAGGCAAAAGAAGCTGTAAAAGCACTTCATGAGATGCTGACAGGCGAGAACACTGAGAGCAGATATATCGAGCTTGAGCCAACCCTTATCACCAAAGACAATGTAGATGAGATCATTGCAAAACATGAAGCAAACGGAATGATGAAATAATCCTTTTTAGCACGGAAGCTGTTGCATTGAATGCATATTAAATGCTGTTTGGTGCGACAGCTTCCCTTTTTATACCCAAAAACAGCAAAAAAAGATATAAAAAAGACACAGAAAATATGATTTCTGGAAACAAAGACGTAAAGGATAAAAGGAGAAACGATGAGAGTATTTTGTGAATATATTGAAAATCCGATAGGAATTGACAGCGTTAAGCCAAGGTTCTCCTGGCGTATGGAGGAGAATGAAGGAAAAGAGCAGAAATCATATCGGATCATAGTAAGTAAAGGTAAAGACCTGTCCAAAGAAGATGCGTATATGTGGGACAGCGGCGAAGTGGTATCCCACCAGACTGCAAATATTGTTTATGATGGAAAAGATTTAGAAAGTGTTACTTCTTACTATTATCAGGTAACAGCAACGGATACAAAAGACAGAAGTAAAACAAGCCAGGTGCAGGAGATGGTAACAGGGCTGATCGATAAGAACCTGTGGCAGTCTGCCTGGCTGGGGATCCCTGGAATGGGTCAAGAAGCACCTATGTGCCGTACAGAACTGAGAATTGATCAGGATTTTCAGAAGGCTTATGCATTTGTGGTTACTCCAAATTATTATGTTTTGACAATTAACGGTGAAAGAGCTACGGACACTGTTTTGAATAATGCAAATACAGACTGGAATAAAACTCTTCCATATTTAATGATGGATGTAACAGATCTGGTAAAAAAAGGTGATAACACAGTTGGTGTTCATCTTGGAAAAGGCTGGATCGGACTGAATATGACAGTGGCAAAAGAGGATCTTCCAGTTTTCTTCCTTTCCATGCAGATGCTCCTTGTAAATGCTCAGGGAGAGAAAACATGGTTTCGTCCTGGAATCGGTGTCTGGGAATACACCCAGAAAGGGCCGTTGGTTTATGACAGTATTTATCATGGGGAAACTTATGATGCCAGAAAAGAGATCCCTCATTGGAATATGCCGGATCATAAAGAGTATGACAAAAAAGAAATCTGGGCAAGAATGACTGAGGCAGAGCCTAAAAAAGGTGAAATCTGTGCACAGCTTCTGGAACCTATCCGTGTAGTAGACAGATTTAAACCAGCAGCAGTATATCATCTGGAGGATGGAAGCTACACTTTCGATATGGGTAAAAATATAGCTGGCTGGGTACGACTGAAGATTGCAGGAACAACGGGACAGACTATTGAGATGTCCTTTGCGGAGGAAGCATTCCCGGATCATTCTGTAAATAAGCTTTCCATTCGTGATGCCAAAGCCATTGATACATATATTCTTAAAGGGGAAGGTACAGAAATATATGAGCCTGATTTTACTTTCCATGGTTTCCGTTATGTAAATGTAAAAGGGCTTACTGAAGAACCGGCAGAGGATACCATTACCGGCTGTCTGGTGATCTCTGATATTAAAAAGATATCAACCTTTGAGTGTTCTGAGGAATTGTTGAATCGTTTGTATGAGGTGGCAAGCAGGACAGAAGAGACCAATCGTCATTCTATTCCTACAGACTGTCCGCAGAGAGATGAACGTTTGGGCTGGACTAACGATATGTCTGTGCGGAATGAATGTGCTCTGTATAATTATGACCTTGTAAAACTGTATACTAAATGGATGCGGGATATCCGAGATACACAGGGTGTGGTTTCCGGTGTTTTATCAGACACAGCGCCATTAAGACGTTATGGACCAACTCCAATGGATCCAATTGCCATCACACCAGCCAATCTTCCCTGGAATGTTTATTGTTTCTATGGAGATAAGAGGATTCTGGAAGAGAATTATGACATGAATGTACGCTGGCTGAAATATCTGGAGAGAAACTCTGAGGACGGAGTGGTATTTTCATCCCATATGGGTGACTGGGCCGGTCCTATGTGCGGAACACATGCGGCAGACGGAGAAGGCGTTGGAGGGGGAGCGGTATCCACCATCACGCCAACGATTCTGGTTGCAACAGCTTCAGTTAGCTATATGTATGGTCTGATGGCAAAAATCGCAGAGGTTGTTGGAAAAGAAAAAGATGCGGATACATTTGGCAAGAAGGCTGAGGAGATCCGCCAGTCATTCCTGAGACATTTCTATAATAAAGAGGAGAAATATTGTGGCAAAAACAGCCAGGGTGCAAATGCGATCGCTTTGTATACAGAGATGATCCCGGAAGAGGATAGGGCAGCTGTTCTGGAAAATATGGTAAAAGACATTGTGGAAAAAAATGATTACCATCTGACAACCGGCAATCTGTGCTCTAGATATATTCTGGAAGTGCTGTTTCAGAATGGTTACAAAGATGTGGCTTATGCGATTCTTACACAGACTACATATCCAAGCTGGGGCTTTATGCTGGAACGTGGTGCAACTACCATTTGGGAAAGGTGGGAAGAGGTAAATGACCCGAATAGTATTCTGGCAAATATGGCTTCCAGAAACCATCCCATGTATGGAGCGTTTTCTATTTGTTTCCATAAATATCTGGCAGGTATTCTTGTGGATGAAAAACATCCGGCATTTCGAAATGTGAAGATCCGGCCATATATTCCGGAAAATCTGGATTTTGTAAATGCAAGTATGGACACTATTAGCGGTGTGGTAAAGAGTTGTTGGAAAAAAGAGGGCAACGCATTGATATTTGATGTGGAAATTCCATACAACTGCAAAGGAGAGATTGCGCTTCCGGTGGCGGATCTGGTGACAACGGAGATCAGACTGAGAGATGTGATTATTTATAAAAATGGAAGTCCAGCTGATTCAAAAGAAGCACAATATCTGAGAACGGAAAAAGACAGAGTTGTATATGCGGTAACAGCAGGAATCTATCGATTTGTTGTAAGCAGATAATGAAAGGGCAGGGGCAAAGGTGTTTTGTCCCTGCTTTTGTAAAAAAGAAAGAGGGGACAGTCATATGTTTGTTTATAATTTAAGATGTGAATCGATGATAAATCCTATGGGGATTTCTATTCTGAAGCCTCGTCTCACCTGGAATCTGAGAGCAGAAAAAAGAGGGGCGTTTCAGAAAGCGTTTCGTGTGATCGTGGAAAAAGAATTGCCGGGTCAGGAGAATAGCAGAAAGAAGATATTTGACAGTGGTCTTATTGAAACAAAGGAAGCAGCCTGTCTTTTAGATAAGGTGGTTCTGGAAAGCGGAACCAGGTATTTCTGGAATGCAGAAGTGACGGATCAGGATGGGATGGTATGGACAGCACCAGAAGCGGCTTGGTTTGAAATGGGGCTTCTACATCAATCTGACTGGAAAGCAAAATGGATTGAGCCTGAGCAGACACCTGTATTTCGAGAAGAGTGGGATATTGCCAAAGAAATGCCGTTTCTTCGGACATTTGAAAACGGAACAAGAAGATGGCTTCATGAACCGGAATTGGATAATTATGTGGAAAATGGAAGTGTACAGAGTCAGGAAATCCAGGAAGATGTGCTGTACCCGTGTCCTATGTTACGCAAGCGGATGAATATAACTGGGAAGGTAATGCGCGCAAGACTTTACGCCACAGCTCATGGAATTTACCGCATGGAGATCAATGGAAAAAGAGTCGGGGATTATGAGTTTGCACCGGAAGTAACTTCCTACGCAGATTATCTTCAGGTGCAGACCTATGATGTGACAAATCTTCTGGAAGAAGGAGAAAATGTGCTGGGGGTGACTCTTTCTGATGGATGGTGGGCAGGCAGGATTGGATTTTCTGGTGAATCAGCCAGATTTGGAAATATGCTTGGAGCATTGGTGCAGCTTCAGGTGCTTTACGGAGACGGAAGAGAGGAAATCATTGGAAGTGACAATACTTTTGTGTCGACCACAGATGGGCCAAGAAGATATGCGGATCTTTTTATAGGAGAGAAATACGATTGTAGTCGGGAAATAAAAAACTGGTCTGAAAAGGAATTGGATGATTCTTCCTGGAAACCGGTAAATGAAGTAGATTATGGATATGAAACACTGGCTGGACAGAATGCACAGCATATCAAAGTCCTGGAAACGCTTTCGGCACAGCGTATCTATCAGTCACCTAAAGGAGAGCAGATCATTGATTTTGGACAGGCAATGGCAGGAAACGCCAGGATGCATCTGAAAGGATCTCCGGGGGCTGTGATCAAGCTTGACTATTTTGAAGAACCGGATAAGGATGGCAATTATCGTTATGTGATCACCGGGAACAATAGCCAGATGATTGATACAGTGGTATTGGATGCACAGGGAGAAGGAGATTATGATCCCTGGTTTACATATCATGGGTATCGTTATATCCGCCTCCGTGCAGATCGAGGGGTGGTAACGCCTTCCCGGATTGTGGGACGGTTGATAGGAAGTGATGTACAGGTGTTTACTTATATTGATACATCCAATTCTAAATTAAATCGATTGCAGAAGAATATTGAGTGGACGCTCCGATCCAATTTGATGTCTATTTTTACCGATAATCCGGACAGAGAACGTTCTGGGTGGACTGGGGATCTGCAGATGATAGCACCTACAGTGTGCTATAATCTGGATGTGGAAGCCAACTTTCGAAGGTGGATGGAGGATCTGAAATATGATCAGGGTGAGAATGGAGAGATTCCGGCGGTAATCCCGTATTTCCGAAATGGAAATACATCTATGAATCATTCTACTCCAGGCTGGGGTGATGTAGCTGTCATGATGCCCTGGTACATGTATCAGAAATATGGGGATAAGAGGATATTAGAAACCTGCTATCCGTCTATGCAGAAATGGCTGGAGCTGGAAAAATATCGTGCGGAAAGTGCAAATCCGATCTCTATAGGGGAAGTGACTCCTGACAGGGAACCTTATCTGAAATATATCTGGAATGCTGACTGGAGTTTTGGTGACTGGATCACTCCAAGTGCGTGTACAGACAAAGAAACAGGACGAATGGTGTTAGGACCACTTGTGTTATGTAATCTGACAGGGACTTATTATTATGCATATTCTACGGAAACCTTAAGTAAAATCGCAGAAATCCTTGGAAAAACGGAAGATGCAAAAATGTACAGGGAGTTAAATCAAAAGATTCGGGAGGCTGCTGTACATGAGCTTTACAATCGTGGACAGATTTTGGAGTCACCGTATATGGGGGCACAGATCCTTGCCCTGCATATGCATCTTTATCCGGAAAAAGAAAAGGGAAAACTGTTTGAGAGGATCATGAAACTGGTAAAGAAAAATGGTATGGATGCAGGGTTTTCATCTGCACTTGTACTTCCGGAAATCCTCTGCGAGAATGGAAAATCTGCCCAGATGTATGAGTTTTTGTTGAATGAACAGTGCCCATCCTGGCTGTATCAGGTGAATCAGGGAGCTACTACCGTATGGGAGGCTATGCAGGCTATTCTGCCAAATGGAGAAAGGGGAGACTGTTCTTATATACAGCCGGCATATTGTTCTATCGGTAACTGGATGGTAGAGGGAATGTGTGGTATTTCTGCGGCAGAACCTGGGTTTACCACGGTGAAGATTCGCCCATATTTTACAGACCAACTGGATTATGCAGAAGGAAAAGTTATAACGAAACAGGGAACGGTTATAAATCGCTGGGAGCATAAAGGAAATGAGATGATAATGGACACGGAAATTCCGGCAAATGCAACGGCGAAGATCTTTATTGAAAATACTTCTGCGGATAATGTCAAAGAAAGCAAAGGAAATCTGAGTGGATTTGAAGGCCTGCTTGATGTTGAAGAAAAAGATGGCGGCGTTTTGATTCATGTGGAATCTGGAGCATATCATTTCCGGTGGACAGTAAAGTAAAGAAAACGGGTGTCTGATCAGGCACCCGTTCTTACGATTTTTTAATGAACGTGTGATTCATTTTTTGACGGGACCGGTACTGCTTCGGATGATCAGTTCGGGCTGCATAGTAACAGATGTGCGTTCTGTGGAAGGATTCTGTATGGACTGAAGCAGAATATCTACGCAGCGGTCTGCAATCTGCTGAATTGGCTGTGAAACTGTAGTAAGAGGAAATCCCAGCGTAGAGATGATGGGAAGATTATCAAAGCCTACCAGGGAAATATCATCGGGTATCCGCAAATGGTGTTCCTGCAGATAATGATAAACACCAAACGCACACATATCATTATGGGTAAAAATAGCAGTTACACCTTTTTCCAGAAGATAGGGAGTATATTTATAACCGCTTTCAATAGTAAACATGCCCGGACAAATCAGTTCAGGATCAATGGGAATCCCGGCTTCTGTAAGAGCGGCCATATATCCGGTGGTGCGGTTCGCGTTTGTATTTGGAAAATCTGAACTTCCGGTAATTGTGCCGATCCGGGTGTGTCCCAGATCGATCAGGTGTTTAGTTGCAAGGTATCCGCCCTGATAATTATCTGTATTTACAGAATGACAGCCAAAAGTGGAAAGAGAATCCTCTAGTAAAACAATAGGAAGATTGTGGGATGTTATCTCTCGTATCAATGGGCGTACCTGGGAGGTGGATTCGTCCTGAGGAACCAGAGAAAGCATGATACCGTCCACTTTGGAATTGCGTAACTGTAGTAAATTTTTGCATTCCTGTTCAATAGAGTTATTAGAATCAAGGATAACCAGGTTATAACCGGCTTCCTGAACCCTGCGGGATACGTTTTTTATGATCTCTGTAAAGTAAAGGTTTCCCAGATCCGGAACGATCAATCCCAGATTATGGATGCTTTGCTTTCGCATATAACCCATTTCAAGTGCGATTCTAAGTACATTTTGCTTGGTTTCCTCGGATACACTGATAGGTTTGTTGTTTAATATTAAGGAACAGGTGGTAGAAGATACACCTGCTTTTGCTGCAATATCTTTTAATTTAACTGCCATGTTTACCTCCGGGGGATTATAGTTGCTGAAGCAGCGGGGGCATTATTAATAAGTGGAATCAGGGGAAAGATTGAGATTTTTAGGATTGTTTACGAAAGACTTTTGAACTTTTGCCCCTGATATGGTATTATTGGTAAAGAAATTAGTAAATTATAAAACTGGTTTAATTATCATAAGCCGGAAAAAAGAAAATGTCAATGAAATACGGGAATTGGGAGGGAATATTTTATGAAAATCATTTCATTTGGATCTATGAATATTGATAAGGTATATCAGGTGGAGAATTTTGTGCTTCCGGGAGAAACCATACTGGCAGATGGCATCCAGCTGAATGTAGGCGGCAAGGGTCTGAACCAGTCTGTGGCAGCGGCGAGAGCAGGCGCATGCGTAGTACACGCAGGAGCGGTAGGAGAAGATGGTGCTATGCTCACTGATTTTATGAAGGATGCAGGCGTGGATATTTCTCAGATCCAGGTGCTTCCAGGACAGAGCGGCCATGCTATTATCCAGGTAGATAGTACAGGACATAACTGTATCATCGTATATGGCGGCACCAACCGTGACTTTACTAAAGAATATATTGACAAGGTTCTTACAGAAAAGGGAGAGCCGGGGGACGTTGTGCTGATGCAGTATGAGGTAAATGAAGTTCCTTATATGATCCGGAGGGCACATGAACTGGGTCTGAAGGTGGCATTTAATCCGTCACCGATTCCAAAGTCCATGGAAGATCTGCCGTTGGACTGTGTAGATTATTTTATTGTTAATGAAGTGGAAGGTGCAGCGATCGCAGGGATTCAGGAGGCGAACCCTGATTACAAGAAAGTGCTGGAGATCCTTTCCGAGAAATATCCGGCAGCAGTAATCGTACTTACTCTTGGAGATGCAGGGGTTCTCTGCAAGAAGGGTGAGGAAACCTATACCCATGATATTTACCGTGTAAAGGCAGTGGATACTACAGCTGCAGGAGATACCTTCTGCGGATATTTCCTTGCAGGTCTGTGTGCTGGTGAGGACATTCCAAAATGTCTGGAAATGGCTTCTGCAGCTTCTGCAATCGCAGTGTCCCGTCCAGGCGCAGCACCGTCTATTCCGCTGTATCAGGAAGTGGTGGAGTTCTTAAAAGAAAGATAATATGGAGGGTCGTTGCAAAAGTCTTTATTGACAATATGATATTAAAATGATATCATCAAAATATCAAAATACATTTGATATTTTAGGAGGAAGAAAAAGAAAATGAAAGAAAAAGTATTAAACAACAAGAAAAATGGCATGGCCATGATGCTTCTGTTTCTCCTGCTGTATGCAGTGGGGTTAGGAGCTATCGCATTTGGTGCGGTTCAGGAAGTGATCCCAGTTATGGTTGTTGGTATTGTATGGGCAGCTATAGGCTGGATCCCCTTTGTAGGATTGCGTGTCCTGAAGCCCCAGGAAGCACTGGTATTGACCTTATTTGGTAAGTATATCGGTACTTTGAAGGAGAATGGTTTTTACTGGGTCAATCCATTTTGCAGCAGTGTGAATCCGGCAGCTAAGACAAAGCTGAACCAGAGCGGCGATGTAGACGGAGGTTCCGGGAAAGGTTCCCTGGCAAGTGTTCTTGGCGCATCTGCGAAAGAAAGCAGCGAAGTTCAGATCACAAATAATAAGATTTCTCTGAAGATCATGACTCTGAACAATAACCGTCAGAAGATCAATGACTGTCTGGGTAATCCTATCGAGATCGGTATTGCAGTTATGTGGCGTGTGGTAGATACTGCAAAGGCTGTGTTTGATGTAGATAATTATAAAGAATATCTGTCCCTTCAGTGTGACAGTGCCCTGAGAAATATTGTACGGATCTATCCATATGATGTGGCTCCTAATGTAGACACTACAGGAGACGGTATCGCAGATGAAGGCAGCCTTAGAGGATCCAGTGAAGTGGTTGCCGAGCGTATCCGTAAGGAGATTCAGCAGAAGGTTGAGATCGCAGGACTTGAGATCATTGAGGCAAGGATCACTTATCTGGCATATGCACCGGAGATTGCAGCCGTTATGCTTCAGAGGCAGCAGGCATCTGCGATCATTGATGCAAGGAAGATGATCGTAGACGGTGCTGTTGGTATGGTGGAGATGGCACTGGACAGACTGAATGAGAATGGTGTGGTAGAACTGGACGAGGAGCGGAAAGCGGCCATGGTATCCAACCTTCTTGTAGTACTTTGCGGCAATCGTGACGCACAGCCTATTGTTAATTCAGGAAGTCTGTATTAATCGTGGCAGATACTAAGGCAAAGAAACAGATTCCGCTCAGACTTTCAGCAAAATTATATGATCAGATCGCTGCCTGGGCGGAGGATGATTTTCGTTCAGTGAATGGACAGATCGAGTATCTTTTGTCGGAATGCGTAAGGCAGCGCAAGAAAAATGGAAAATATGTATCCGAGGAACTGGATGTTCCCCCAGAACTGGATATATAAGAGATCGTATAATAGTTCTCCTTGACTTTACCAGGGGTTAGGGTTATTATTTGAATGAATCGCAACGGCGCGGTGAATTGGTAAATTGCGCCTGTTGCGATTTTTTTATGTGTAATAGACAATTGTTCAGTAATGTTTCTATTGCATAAAAAATTATAGGACTTAATAATACGAGGCTATTAAGATTTATCTCAGTCGAGAAGACTCCCGCCTCTTTC
>OLPR01000121.1_pt1 | contig 77750 bp, 107 predicted proteins | sample 1672761 | NCBI WGS metagenome assembly OLPR01 (sample SAMEA3136721, study PRJEB25190) | human gut metagenome | biome: human gut; feature: human-associated habitat; material: faeces | place: Austria | collected 2013 | reverse complement strand
AATGAGGTAAAACCCCGTACCTATCAAAACAAGGTAATAGAAGGCAATGATGACTTCATTACAAAGGAACTCATCTGTGAGCAGTACTGTTTAACTCACATGGAAGACCCAGCTGCACTTTTTGTATTCACTAAGTCCAAAGATTGGGCAGAGGCAGAATTCAAAGAGAGAGTATGCGGTAGGATGGAAAATCCAGGTAAAGCATGGGAACTCCGTAAAAACGTTTGGGAAGAGTTTTTAGTTGGTGGGTTCTTTGACTATACCTATGCAGAACGTATGAACGAGACCGTGTCATACAAAGGTAAGGCATTCTCAAAACTCGAAGCAGTAATAGAATTGTTAAGGAATGACAATGATACAAGAAAAGCCATATTAAACATCTATGGTGAAGTCGGTTTCGATGAGGACTGCGATTCAAACTATCTCGGTGGAGAAAAGAGAATACCGTGCTCCATGTATTACGACTTCCTCATCCGAGAGAATGCCCGAGGAGAAAAGCAACTCAATATATGTTATCACCAAAGGTCTTCTGATTTTGTAACCCACTTCGGTAATGATGTTTACCTGGCATGGAGACTCATGGAATATGTAGCTAGCGAGGTGGGAATCAAGCCTGGATATCTCTATCATACTATTGATAGTTTGCATAGTTATAAAAAAGACTGGGTGAAACTGAAGACCTCAATCCAAATCGAATTGAGATAACCTCAGAAGGTAACGGTATAATTGGAGGGGATTGTTCTTTTCTGTAACTATGAGATTAGTAGTAAAGTTACCGTTACCTTCACTCGGACCCATAGCTCAGTTGGTTAGAGCAGCGGACTCATAATCCGAAGGTCGGGGGTTCAAGCCCCTCTGGGTCCACAAGATGAATCTTTATTTTGCGCTGTGGACAACGAGTCCTGATTCACCCCGGGTATCCGACTGTAGGGATATAGACTGATACCCATTTTATACGGAAGTAGCACAGTCCGGTTAGTGTACTTGCTTTGGGAGCAAGGGGTCGCAGGTTCGAATCCTGTCTTCCGTACAAGGGCTATATGCCGGGTCATAACCGTAGATACGACCTACAGCTAGCAATGGGCAATAACCTTGTACGAGATACCAAAAGCTCATAATTAAAGTCGAAGGCTATAGCCCTGGGAGATGAGCGAAGAACAGTACCTCATATCCCCCTTTGTAAAGGCTCGGATGGAGAAATAGGTAAACTCATCAGATTTAAGCTCTGACGGTCATTGACCTTGCGGGTTCGATTCCCGCTCCGAGTACAAAATACCTTTAACATGACAATCACATTCAAAGATTACCCTTGCGGTACAATTTCATTAGGTACTTCAGTAACAAGAATACCTAATTCATATCGGATTAAATCAATCCAGGATATGGAAGATATAATCAACCGTTCTAGAGAAAAAGTAAATAAAAGTCCAGCATTCCATACGTTTGCAATAAATAAAAGAACTACAGCTGGTATGATTATTGAATGGCGAGCCAATAATATGCTATATGCACTGCATATAAAAAGGAATAGGACTCGAACGGTTGACCTGGATATAAATGAACCATGGTACCGTAAAGTAGGATATTTAATATTATCAACACTGTATCTAAGATGGTAGAAATTACAAATGTAGACGTGTATGACTTAGAGAAGTCAATTATAGCATGTAGAAATGCTATGCGCACAGAACCAGTATTCCCAGTAGACATGGATGCTTGGGGACATCCAATTTATGAACAGAAAGAGTGGGATGATTCGTTTAAGAGGGCCGTTAACTTGGCCAAATCCCCATCTAACAGTGGTCACCCTAATTTCTTAACCGGGATAAGGGTATCATTTGATATTCTATACCCAAACTACTTTTCACCCGAGTTACAACGATATCATTGGATAGACATTGTAACTTCATCTTCAAAGATGCACAGGCTAGGTGAGATTGTAAAGAAGGAGTCATTCAATAAGTATGTAACCACAGAGGTAGTAGCCATAGTTCAGGACTTGGCAAATAAGTTCATAGAAGACCCAAGCTATGAGAATCGTATCAAGCTGCTGAGTAATTGCCCTCTCGGGATAGAATTATTCATGAGGGTAAGTACCAACTATATGCAACTCCGAAATATATACCATCAGAGGAAAGATCATCGTCTGAGAGAGGATTGGGGAGCATTCTGTAAGATGATTCAAGAGTTACCATTCTTCGAAGAGTTCATAAACAAGTAGGTATGCCACAAAGTTACGAACATGTAAATCATCCTAAACACTATAATAACTACAGTGTAGGAGTTATAGATATGATGGTATCTATCTATGGAATAGAAGCAACTGCTACATGGTGTGAGATGACTGCTTTCAAATATCGCATGAGAGTAGGTACCAAACCTGACAATCCTGTAGAACAGGACTTGGATAAAGAGAGATGGTACCTTAACAAGGCAAAAGAATTAAGGAGTAAGCTTGAGTAAAATAAAAGAAGGACAGTATATTGTGAAAGGTATACTGTCCTTCTTGTCGAAGAAGCTGAAGAGATATCTACAGAGATATGGTTTACTAAAGAACTATTGCATACTACAAATATTTATATTAAATACCACAGATGGAGTCAAGATATGCTATACTAAAGAGTTTCTCACAAGTCAAGCGGCTTGTGAAAACTTGTTTAAGAACTGGCATAGCTTCCGTCGACTTCGAGACAAATGCTGAAGGTATCTATAACAAATCTTTCAAACCAACCATCCTATCAGTAACTTTTCAGGTAGGTTCTGGTGTATCAATCCCTTTATGTCATCATGAATATAACAACCCTCGTTGGAAACGTTGGTTAAAGTATTTTGGTAGGCATGTGATTGAAAATCCTAAAATAACTAAAGTAGGATGGAATCTGAAGTTTGACCTTCAGATATTCGAGTTATTTGGGATATATGTTAGAGGTACTGTTCTGGACGGAATGCTTATGAAGTATCTACTAAATGAGGAGAAACCTAATGACCTGAAATCAATGGTTAGAAGGTATCTACCAGAACACGGGGATTACGAAAAGTCGGATAAGTTTGATAAGATACCATGGGACAAGAAACCATTGGAACCCTTATGCAAATACGGTTGCCAGGATACGGATTATACCTTAAGATTATCTATGTTCTTTGAGAGCAAGTTAATTGAGATAGGTATGTATCCATTATTTAGGCATTTGATAATGCCAGCATCCAGGGTACTCCAACATGCAGAGAAAACTGGGTTATACATTGATAGGGAATTCAATCAGGAATTGCTTGAATCTTATAAGCCAAAGATTGACCAAGCAACTGCTAATTGCTTGAATCTTACACGAGTAAAGAAATTCTCTAGATGGCTTACCGAACAGAGAATAAGCAAATACCTGGAGTCCATAGAAAGTGAACTTGAAGATATGGATTATAGAGACCCTGCAAATAAGAGGAAGATAGCAAGTAGGGAACAAAAGATATCCAATATCAGGGCTGGAGTATTTACAACTAAGAAAGAACTTGAATTAACCCGAGAAGTAAACTTGGGCAGTCCTATTGATTTACCTTTATTATTGTACTCTAAAAAGGGATTCAACTTACCGGTTATCAAGTATACTAAGGATAAGAAAACAAATAGGGATACTGATAAACCAAGTACCGATGAAGACACATTGGTAGAACTTCGGTTAACGGTTAAAGACCCAGAAAGTCCGAAAGCTATATTCCTGGACAATCTTCTTGAATTGAGGGGGTTGAAAAAGATGTACACTACATATATTGAGGGATGGCATGATAAGGTACAGGATGATGACCGTATCCATGGTCAATTCAAAATCATTGGTACTACATCTGGTAGATTAAGTAGTTCTGAACCTAACCTTCAGCAAATACCTAAAACCTCCGTAGATGCTAACATAAAGAAACAGTTAGTAGCTCCCAAAGGAAAGTTATATATGGCACTTGACTACTCTCAGGCAGAGTTAAGAATCATGGCTCACCTTTCCGGGGATGAAACTTATCTCGAGGCTTTTGCAAAGGGTCAGGACCCTCACCTTGCTATTGCAGCAAAGAAGTATGGTGTATCGTACGATGAAGCAAACAAAGCTTATAGTGATGAGCAACATCCAGATTACAAGGTTTGGAAGAACAGGAGAAAGCAGGCAAAGCAGATATGTTTTGGTATTATCTACGGTATTCAAAAGAAACTACTTGCAGTTAAACTATCTGACCCGAAAGCTGGTATCATAGTAACCCCAGATGAAGCTCAGCAGCAATTGAATGAGTTCTTCCAAGAACATCCCAAGATTAAGAAGTTCATGATTAACCAGGAGAAGGTACTGATTGAACATGGATATATTAAATCTCTGTTTGGTAGGAAGAGAAGGTTACCTCAAGTATACTCAGATAATGAGCAAGAGGCAGCATACGCAGTAAGATTATCGGTTAACATGCCATGTCAATCAGCTGCATCCGATATGACTCTGTTTGCATCCATACTCAATTATTGGAAAATACGACAGGGTATACTTCCCCCGTTACTTGAGACCTGTACAGTACATGATGCCGTTTACTATTTGGCAGACCCCGAGTACATAAATATATTCACGGTATACAATATATGGGAGACTTGCCGTAACCCAAGTACAAAAGAGTATTTCAAATTTGAAATCAAGGATGTAGATATGTCAATGGACTTTACTATCGGACGTTCGATGGCTGAGGAGTTGCCATATATACCTGGATATGACTATAGAAAAATGCTTCAACCAGATTTTAATACGGAGAAGTATTTGGAAGAACACCGTAAGTGGAAAGACTTATCCATCAAGGAGTTCCCCAAGAGGTTCCCCGAATACTTTAAGAAGGATTACTCATGGAGAAAGGAAAAGGTGGCATAGTACGTCTATCCCAGATTAAGAAAAATACTCTGAAGATTCTGTTTCAAGGTAAAACCTATGAGATTGATTTAGACCAGGAACTCATGATTGATGAGAACCTGGTCAATCAGTCTTTACGTAGAAGTCCATCCAATTACGCTTTATTGGTAATGGTAAGGGATAGGCTTATATATAAAAGGGATAAACTTGAAAAGGCCAAGGACCAAGCTTATAGCAAGGCATGGCTTTACTACAAGGAGTCAGGTAACATAAATAACGATGCTGCAGCACATAAAGCTGAAAATAACCAAGCCTATCAAGGGGCTTTGAAAAGGTATATGAAGGCTGAGTATAATGCAAGTAAGTTCATAAGTATCTGTAAAGCATATGAATCAAGAGAAAATATATTAAGAACCATAAGTGCGAACATAAGGGTACAAGATGGATTTAAGAGATAACCATCCCTATTTAATAGGGTATCATATTTCTAATGTAGGTAAAATATACAGTAGAGTAAAGGGTTATTGGAGAGAATTAACTCCTTGTATCAATAGAGAGGGATATCTTAGGATAAAATTAAATGGTAAGCAATACTCAATACATAGATTAGTTGTTGAAGCTTATATACCTAATCCGGAAAATAATCCCTGTGTATGTCATAAGGATAACAATAAGTTAAACAATTCGGTTGATAACTTGTATTGGGGAACACAAAAGGAGAACTTAGAACAAATGATTAAAGACGGTAGGAGTTTGAAAGGTAGAAGAAACCCTATGTGGAAAAATCATTATAATTCTGGTTATGGTAGATATGGAGAAAAAGCAACAGCTAGTAAACTATCAAACAAAGATAGAATAAGTATAGTTAAAAGTCTAAACTCTGTTATAAGTATAGATACTTTATCCAAAAGATACAAAGTATCAAGAGCCTGTATTAGAAGTCAAATAAGAATAGTGTCAAACTTACGTAAACAACAATAACTATGTCAAAAGTAGAATTAAACCTTATCTCGGTAGAAGAAGCAAAGGAGTTGAATGATAAACTGAAAGGTTTAGGAACTCCCACAGGAAGCAGGGTACTTATAGTATCCCCAATAGTAACTGCAGATACCAAAACAAAGGGTGGATTATATATCCCTCAGGAACACAACAAAGATACAGTACCACGCAAAGGAGTGGTCATTCAAGTAGGGCCAATAACTGACGAACAGCAGGAAGAATATCCTGGTCTTCAGGTGGGTGCGGTAGTTACATACGGATTCTATGCCGGTAAAGAGCTAGACGTAGTAGACCTTCCTAACCAGGTAACAACTATATTATCTCTGAATGAGATACTTTACATAGAAACCAATAAATAAAGCCATGAAAGAAGAGAAAAAGAAGAAAAATGGTAGTGTAATGACTACTAGGGAAAAGATGCTTGCCAGGAAGAAGGAACTGGAAAAGCGAAGCAGCGGTGGAGGTATTATCTACCCGAAAGAAGGAACCACACGAGTACGTATCAAATCTCGTGGTGCTGATGAAGAGCTGGGTATAGAGATTGTCCAGTTCTATCTGGGGCCGAAAGAGGGAGGTATCATTTCTCCGGCAACTTTTGATGAGCCCTGTCCTTTCATGGAGAAGTTCCAGGAGCTTAAGAACTCCGATGACCCAGATGACAAGGCACTGGCCTCGAAACTGGTACCAAAGAGAAAGTACCTTATAGGGGTACTCGGTTACAAAGATACCAAGGGTAAGGAGATTGACCCAGACCGAGTTGATAAACCCATGATGGTACCCCGTTCGGTATATCAGGATATCATTGACCTTTACCTCGACGAAGAGGATTGGGGTGATATGACTGACCCAGTAGAAGGATACGATGTCAAGATTACCCGTACCGGCTCTGGTAAGAATGACACCAGTTATTCGGTATCACCTTGCCAGAAAACCAAGCTGGACAAGAAGTATCGGGGAGAGGTCGACCTGGAGAAAGCAATCCGTGCAAACATTCTTTCCTATGAGGAGCTCGAGGAGAAGCTGGCTTCATTCCTTAACGAAGGCGGAGATGAAGACGAAGAGGATGAAGCTCCCCGTAAGAAATCTTCCAAAAGCAAGCTAGCGGAAAAGAAGAAGAAAAACGGAAAGAAATATAAGGGTGATATCTAAAATCTCTGGATATATACCTAAAGCAAGAGTGGGATATAAACTATATCCCACTCTTTTCATATAATAAATAATAAGTATGGCACGAAAGGCAAGAGCTCCTAAAAAATCAGGAGGTCGTAAATTCAAAATACCAACACAAAACGAGATACTCAAGAAATATGGGTCTTCTCTCCAATTCAAAGCCAGTACAATAAATCATCATGGATTGTGGATTCCTTCAACCTTCTTTGCTCTCAACTATCAGATGGGTGGTGGTGTACCCTTCGGTAAGATAATTGAAATCATGGGAGAGGAATCATCGGGTAAATCCCTGATAGCATACAACTTTGCGTATGCAACTCAGCAACTCAGGGGTCATGTAATCTGGGTGGATGCAGAACAAGCCTGGATGAACTCATGGGCTGAAGAGAACGGTCTGGACCCTGAAAGGGTAACAGTACTTAATGACACCCGAATAGAAACCATATCTGATGCTATAGCAGATTTGGCAATATATTGGAGGTCAAAACTAACCAACAACGAACCTATTATCGTTGTGATAGACTCTATAGCAGCTCTGGATTCAATAGAAGCCATAGACGCTAAGATGGCTGATGGTAAAGCCGAAATGGGTAACCGAGCAAAACAGATATACAAGATGTTCCGAATCCGTAATGAGCTGTTTTATCGGTTGGGAGTAACTATGGTATGTATCAACCAATTACGTAGTAAACTTGGAGCAGGCTTCGGTCAAGATACAAGTACTACTCCAGGAGGTGCAGCACTCAAGTTTTATGCTTCAATACGTTTGGCTTTCTATTCGGGTAAGACTCTGAAGATTAAGTATAAGGGTAAAGAAAGACGGGCAGGTAAATATGTAACTGTCCAGATGAAAAAGAATAAGGTATCTCCTCCACGAGAGACCATATCTAAAGCTCCGATATATTTCAATCCAAAATATCACGAGGTAGGGTTTGACAGATACTTCTGGTTGGAAGAGTCACTGGAAGATGCCGGTGTAATTGAAAAACTCGGTGGTGGAACATATATGTTCGAGGGAAGTAAGTTATGCCGAGGAGAGGATGCTTTCCATAAGTTGATTGAAGAGGATGCTGAACTTCGAAAGAAACTTCTTAAGGCTGCAGGTATAAATACTATAGGAACAACAAAACGCAAGATAAAGAAGATTGCACGAAACATGTTCCCTGTTGATGCAGATTTAGACTATGAATCTCAAATAGAATCTAATGATACAGAAGAAGACGAATACATCCCGGACGAGGGGTAGAAAGCCGAGGATGCTTATGGTAGTGGACGGGAGTAACCTTGCTCACCGTTCATACCATAAGTTTAAGAATCTTAAAGCTAATAACGGAGCTGGTACCGGATTAGTATATGGATTCTTAAGAATACTCGGTTCATACCTTGTAAGGTTTAAACCAAGTCACGTGGTAATAACATTTGACACTCAGAAGAGTAAAGAGTCTAACTTCCGTAATGAATTACTTGAAGGTTACAAAGCTCACCGGAGTAAGATAAGTATGGATTATGAAGACTTCAATAAACAGTTAGCTCTGTTGAGAAGGATTTTAAGACTACTCGGGGTTCAGATGATTATAGATAAGAAAGGGTTAGGACATGAATCAGATGACTACATTGCCTGGCTGGCTATAAACCATCCTGGTAAATCTCTCATAATATCTTCAGATAAGGACTTCTGTCAATTACTTGACAAACGAGTGAAGATATTCAATCCCAACAAAGAGACACTAATCCACAATCAAACCTGCAAGGAGATTATGGGTTATTCTGCTGAGGAATGCGTTGATTACCTAATACTTAACGGAGATAAGTCTGATGATATCCCGGGTTACTACGGTATGGGTGAAGTGAAGACCAAAGCTTTCCTGAACCAATTCGGGAGTATAACTGACTTCATAGATGCAAGAGGAGCAGAGTTTAAGGGCATAGAAAGGGACCAGCTAGAAGAGTTATATAAGAAGAACAAGCCTCTTATAGATTTGAAAGCTGCTTTAACTCTATACCCGATAAAGAAAGTCCCTTGGGTAAAAGGATGTACTAATAATATAAGGAAAGATAGGTTATTCATGGTCCTCGATAAGTTCAATCTGAGGTCATTTAAGATACCTGACTTTTTGGAACCTTTCAAAAAACTACAAACGTATGTACAACGGTAAATATCAAATTATGTTTACAGGTGTTTCCGGAGTAGGGAAAACAACCATTGCAAAGGAAGTATCGGAAATGTTGAAGATACCCTTTATATCTGGTTCATACTCTGACCTGGTACCAGAAACAAAAGACATGCCCCACGCTGACATGATTCAGCAGGATGCAAAGACAGTATTCATGCAGGATATGCAGGTACTCAATCTTCGTAACAAAGCCTTTCGAGTGGAGGATAACTTTGTAACTGACAGGTCATACTTTGACTCTGCAGCATACTTCATCAATAAGTTATCTCATAGGTTGGCAGGGTGTGACCTGGACCATGCTATAGACTTATGCAAAATGCTACTTGGTCAACAGTGTACTCACTTGATATTCATACCATTCTCCTCAAGCTTTTTCAAGGACTGGGTAACCGAGGATAACGGGAAACGAGTACTGTCAAAGTACTATCAGTTCCAAGTTTCTCAGGTTATGTATGGATTACTTGACCTGTGGGGGTACAAGCCAGATTCCAAAGTAATGCAAGCAGTGAATGGAATACCAAGTACTGGTACTTTGGAAATCATGGGTTACAAGGTAAAGGTTCTCATATTAGATGAGATGAACTACGAAAAGAGAAAGTATTTAATAAGGAAATTTCTTCAGTTATGAAGGTGATAGGAATAGCATTCTCTGATTTGCACTTGGGAGAGTATCCCAAGTTCAATGAAGAAAACAAGAGGACCCTAAGTATTTTCAGGGTCCTCTATTTGATTAAGGACTTATGTATCAAGTATAAATGCCCGGCATTCTTTTCGGGGGATTTTATGCACCGTCCAGAATATATAAGTACTTCACTTGATGAAATTATAATCGAGAAGTTCGAAGAATTAAATAGGTGCGAAGAATTTAACATATATGGTATATCTGGAAACCATGACCTTCAGAAAAGTAATTCTATAGACAGAAGGTCACCATCTCATTGGGCAAACCTTTGCAATAGATATTCATTCTTACACAATCTGGATTTCTCATACCATGAGTTCGATAAGTTCAGAGTAGTAGGAATACCTTACTTAGACCATAACAAAGGATTAGATACTTTGATAAAGGCTCAGATGAAGGAGGCTATGTTAAAGCCTACAATCCTATTATTACATACTGACTATCCTGGAGCTAAAGATACCGATAACACTGAAGTTGGAACAGTAGAGAATCTGAACGTAAATCTACTGTCAAAGTTCAAATTAGTATTGATAGGCCATATACATAAGCCTCAAAGGTTGGGGAAAAAGATATACATGGTAGGAGCTCCTTTACAACAAAGAAGAACCGACCGTAATTGTAAACTTGGATACTGGAAGATATATGAAGACTTCTCAATGGAATTCAAGCCATTCAAAGGCTTTCCTAAATTTGTGGATGTATCATCAGAGGATGAAATTAAAGATGACGGCAATTATTATACTGTCGTTGCTAGCAAGTCTCGGATTGTGGCGGTGGAAGATACCCCGCAAATAAATCGGGAACTTACTAAGAAATCTATGGTACGCCGATATATGAAAGCCAAGGGCATAAAAGACAAAGAAAAGAAGGCCACATTATTAAAGGTAATAAAGGAGGCAGAATGATACAGTTTGGAAATATAATCATAGAGGGCTTCTGTTCTATACCTTACCTTGAATTAAATCTGGGTTCAAAGGGTATAACTGTAATCAGAGGGGCTACAGGGGAAGGTAAGACTACAATCTTATCAGCTCTGGTGTGGGGTGCTTATGGTAAGAATCTAAAAGGTAAATCAGATGTAAATACTTGGGAGAAATACAGACCTAAGAATTATAACGGTACTAAAGTAGAGATATACTTTGGTAAGGATGGAAAGACCCATAAGATAACTCGATGCCTTAAATATAAAGGCGAGGTAAATGGAGCTAAGGGTAAAGATAGACTCATATATGAGATAGATGCTGTTGAAGTATCTGAAAAGAATAAGGGGGAGATACAGGCGCTTATAAACGCTGATTTGGGTATGTCTTATAGCCTTTTTATGAATTCTATACTATTCGGTCAAGGTATGAAAAGACTGATACAAGAATCCTCTTCAGACAAGAAAGACTTGTTTGAGGAGATTTTTGAGTTGGAATACATATCCAAGGCAAGAGATATTGCAAAGGGCTACTATACGGAAGCTTTGAGAGAGTACAATGAAATAAGCCAGAAGTACTCATCAAGCAAAGAAAAGAAGCAATCTATTCAGCGAATGCTTGATGACTTGAAGAAGCAGGCCAACCATGTAAAGAATGACCTATCTTCAAGAGTAAAGGTTTTGGAAAAGAAGTTATCGTTGCTAGCTAAGGCCAAAAAAGAGAACGAGCTTAAGGAGACAGTAACTTATAAGAACCGTATAGAACAGAGAATTCAGGAAGCCCGGGACAATCAAAAGGAGTTACTCAATAAGATAAATGATGCCAAGAGGAAGACCAGGGTATCTCTAGAAGAGTTTATTGGTGTAATTATAAAGTTACTAAAGAGAGGTGATATTAAAAACTCTTTGAAACGTCTAATGGAGGTAAAGAAAGCCTTTGGAGATATAGAAAGGTTACAAGATAAATGTTCTAAACTGGCGGACAAAATCTCCAACTACAGGGATAAGTTAGAAGAACTTAGGGACCAAGAATATGAGGCAAATAAAGTTCAGAGGGATATTGATTTAACCCATGTTGAGATAAAGAAGCTTTTGTCTGAAAAGAGAGCTGGTGTTAACCTGGGCCTAATCAAGAAATATAAGACCCAGTTATCAACCCTATCAGATAAGCTTCAATCTATCGAGAGTGAGATGGAGGAAAAGAGGGCTAAAGTAGATAACTACAAATGGGTAATGGATGACCCACTTGGAAATAGGGGTATAAAAGCCTTCTTATTTGAAAGCTCTTTGGATATATTGAATGAGACTCTGGAATCATATTCAGAGGTACTTGGGTTTAGTATACTGTTCTATGTAGATATCCAGGGTGTAAAGAAGGACTTCAACACCCAGATAATTATGGATGGTATAGAGGTATCTTATGAAGAGCTATCAGGTGGTCAAAAAACTTTGGTGAACATAGCTATGGCATTTGCTATGAACGAAGTTATGACTAAGGCTAAAGGGATTAACATTGCTTTCTTGGATGAGGTATTCGAGAACCTTAGTTCAGAGTATGTAGACCTCGTAATAGGCCTTATCAGGAAAATATACAAGGATAAAACCCTATACCTTATATCACACCAGGAATCACTCCCAATACCCAATGCCAGGGTGCTTACCGTGACCAGAGAAAGGGGCCTTTCACAATACCAATAATGACTATTGGTATTAAACACTATCAAAACCATGAGAAAGAACAGTAGAAACAAAGGAAGCAGGTTCGAGCGTACCATAGCAAAGGCCTGGGAATCCTGGACAGGATATAAATTCTCTAGAACCCCTGGCTCAGGAGGATGGGCAAAGGCAAAAGATGCTATGGGAGACTTGGTATGCACCGACGAAAAACACTCGAGAAGATTCCCTTTCAGTATAGAATGTAAGAACTATCAAGAGATTAAATTCGAACATATACTCTTAGGCCTTAGGAGCTGTAAAATAATTTCTTTCTGGGAACAGGCCACAAAAGATGCCAAACGATGTGGAAAAATACCCGTATTGATTATGAGGTATAATTCTATGCCAAAGGGGGAGGCCTTCTTTATTATAGAAGGAAATGGAGCACTGGATTTATTCATGTTAGATAGTTGTTCAGAACTTTCCAGAATGGAAATCAAAACACCAAAGGTACACTTATCCGTATACATGTTCAAAGAAGTACAAAGGTTGTTAAACTATATGGACATATTCAAGTATGTCCGGAAATTAAATAAGTAATATGAAGACCCCCTACGTATACTGTATTTTTAGGCTTGATAGGAAGTTCTACAAAAGAATCAACTCTGATTTGAAAAGTAGGGGGTATAAGCATGTGAAAGCCATAATCCCTACTATCAGCGTATTAAAGAAATCTCGAAAGGGTAATAATGAGTACGAGGATGTACCATTATTGTTCAACTACGGATTCATACGAATGAAGCCAGAGAAAGCCTTTGACAGATACTATCTAAACAAATTAAAGAAAGACATACCCGGTATAATGTCTTTCATGAAATCTCTTGACTATCGTCCGAAAAGAAAGAGGCTGAGGGTGGATAATGCCGAGGACTTTGATGATTACTCAGTAGTAGCTACCATAACTAAGGAAGAGGTAAAGAAATACAGAAGAATGTCTAAAGCCAATAAGATATTCTCTGCAGATGATATTACCCGAGTAGCTATTGGTGATTACGTGGTACTTAGAGGATATCCGTTTGAGGGAATACCTGCAATCTTATTGGAGAACAACTTGTCTACTAAGATGATGTTGGTAAAGTTATATCCAGAAATGGACGGCAGTTTGGAAATAGAGGTACCTCGAGAAAATGTACTCTACTCTGCCTATCATGAATCAGACGAGTATAAGATGTATTCGGCAGACTATGAAGTAGACTTATCTCAGATTCCAGACGGTAGTACTGAAGATATTCTAATGAACAAACAATACTAAATATGGAACGACATCAAGAATTGGCTTGGGACTGTTTGACCGAGCCCGAGAAGAATAGCCTGATGTTTATTCAGGGCAGAGGACTATCAACTTGGGAAGCTGGAGAAATTCTCAAGATGTCTCATTACAAATATCTGGAACTAAAGGCCAGGGCAGAAAAATTCTTCAAACTATTCTCTGACTACTTTGAACTTCATCCGTCATTAGTAAATCCCCAATCTCCAATAGAACCGAGGTTCAGGGACTACTTATTCGGGGCCATGGTTAAAAGACTACCGAAAGAAGAAGCAAAGATACATTCAGGAGATTCATCTTGGTTGTTAACTTCTATAACAAACCCAAGAATCATAAAGAATATGAAAAGGCTGAAAGAATCAGAGAATAAGTGGGATAAAGACCTCTATGCTCTTATTCTTGAGTTTGATAGATGGAACAACTATCGAATAATGCCTCGTGTATTACAAGCTCCTACAGCATATAAGAGAAGGTCAACTAAGAAGGATAAGGTATACCTATCTTATCTTCATCGAATACCTGATTTTAAGATAAGGCAATTGATTACTGAGTATTGGAAGAACGGTCCTTCCGGTAGGAGGTATTTCACAGCTATAGTATCAGATGAACTTTTCCCAGAAGAGGGTTATGGGGTGATGCCAATTAAGAGAGAGGATGATGTTATTAAGGCTGTTACTGATTTAAGGATGTATATATTCGAGAGTCAGCCTATTGCCGATACCTTTGGATTTTTGGTTACAAGGTACTTTGAAAAAACGGTGGATAGTAAAGGGGGCTTGAAGTTCTGGAAGGAGTACAGGGAGGTTATCCAGAAAGCTATTAACTACAAATCAATAAATAACATGGATTTTACTTGTGAGACTCTGGATACTGCCTATAAATTACGCCGGAAAAGAATCACTAAATCTAACTCTTAGAATTTTAATGCAAATATTTTGCAACTTCGAGAGATTTGATTATATTTGCATAACGAAATAAGAAAATAAATTTTATACTTATATAAATATGCGCAAAAGTAAGAAAAAGGATAAAAGACCGTTAAAGCTTAACAAGGAAAAGCTTAAGGTCATGGGAAGTGGGTTAGAAAATATGACCTACAAGGACATGAAAAGAAGAGCAGTTGCTCTCGGCATGCCTTTCCCAGATGCTTGTTCAGCAGATTACAATGGACTGGCATCATGGATTCACCACTCAGAAAATAAGCCGGATAACTCCCTTATTGATGAGTATGATAAGTGGATGGACCAGCAACTAGAACTTGCGGGTTATACAAAGGACGATCCGATGAGAAACTATCAACTCAATCTAGGGTTCATTGGAGAAGATGCAGTAACCAAGCAAAAGAAAACTAAGAGGGTGAAAGGGTTGGAGAAACCTAAAAAACCTAAGAAAGAGAAGGATGATAACGGTCTCTGGAAAGGAACCAAGAAATCCTATGTATTCGAATTAACCTACAAAGGTTTGTCAATCGACCGTATTACTAGAAGAGTGCAAAAGAAGTTTCCTGATGCCAAGGAGAAATCCATTCAGCAATGGTATCGGGCAGCATTACGTAAACAAAAGAAAGAGTAGGGTATGCCTGTTGTATTTAGATTCAAGGGTCATGATGACTTTGAAGAATCCTGCTATAGATTAGGAATCCCATGGGTACCTCCTCAAGTTCTTAAGATGAGTCTAAAACTAAAACAGCAATGGCAAAGGAAAGTACTCTGTGGAAAACTAAAGGTTCATAAATATAGGGAAAGGGATAAACGCTTTCTGGATAGATACCGGGAATGCTTAAAAGAAGCTACCAGGATTAACGGGGTAGTAGACCCCGATTCTTTACCTCCTGATGTAAGGGCATACTTCCTGGAAAAGAAACGGAGGAGAGAGTACTACAATAGGTTCAATAAGGTAGTAAAAGAAATGGACTTAAAGATTTACCTTCATAAGTGGTATCCGTGGTCCTACAACTACAAAGGAGAACCGGCAGTAGTATTACAGGGATTCTATTCATTGAAGGCAGCCAGAAAAAGGTTCTTAATCTATTATGGACGAGAGAACTTAAAAGCAGTTCATTGGATAAAAGGTAAAACAGCACTTGAGAAAAAGTTTGTTATAGGTAATTCTTTACTTATAGCTGGAAAAAGGAAGAAACCTATATCCAAGATATTGCTAACCGAAGCCTACAGAAATCGTAATGAAGCAGCCAAAAGGGAAATCGGTAAGAGGATTGCTCGGAAAAAGAGGTTGGGCTCTCAACAAAAGGAAAAGTACTTTTTGAACTTGGTAGATAAGTTTAATTATGGAGCAAAAGAATATAGAACTTTACTCAAGCCTGTTCCGGAAAAGCTTGTTAAGTTATCGAAGGCTAAGGAGATTGAGTCGAAAAGAAAGAAGGCTCTTTACGAAGAAGAGTGATTTAACCTGGGCTCAAATTAAAGTAGCCCTTGCATATAAAGCCATAACTAAACGTTCTGCTATCAGTTCTATCAGGTGGACTAAAAGACATTGGAATGAATATCAAAGGGCAGTATTGAGTAGGGCAGGTGGGATGCCTTTGGTAAGAAGGAGGTTAAATGAGAAGTATATTCTCAAAGAACTATTATCACAAGGCTTTGTTCCAAGGTCAGAGTTCCGTATGAAAATGAAATCTGGATGGTATGCTTACTTGGTAACTAACCAAACGGTATGTGGAGAACACTATATTTATCCTGAACACTTTGCTCATGATTATAGGGCAGGTAGAAAGGGTTACAGAGACATTCATACTGCTTTGAACTCCGGAATAGGACAAGAAGGATATACGAGAATCTATTATACTGCATATAAAAACGGAATAGCGAAATGACAGTAGTAAATAAAAGGGAGCCAGAAAATCCCTGGGATGGTATAAAACTCATAGTAGGTATAAAAAAATACTATACCGAAACAGGTAATGCGGTAGACGATACCTTCACCACAGAAGGTGAACCTTTCGAAGTAAAAGACCAAAACGAATTTACTCAGAAAGTAGAAGCTATCAGGGATAAAAACGTATTCTTGAAAGCAATGGCGGTCCAAGAAAACAAAGAGATATATACTCAGAAGTTTATCACGAAACTATAATCAATCAAACATTTTTCAAACAACCTTTTAATTCATTAAATTATGGCAAAGAAAAAAGCTGCAGCAAAAGAGGTAGAACGCAAGGTTCTCTCTAACGGGGTTATCCTCATCAAATACGATGACGGTTCCTATGCACTTCTGACTCCTATTTCGGCAGAAGATGCCGAGGATATCTTCGGTGGGGAAGCCGAAGATTCGGAGGACGAAGAAGAAGACGAGGAAGCCGAAGATTCCGATGAAGAAGAAGATGAAGACGACGAAGATTCGGAGGACGAAGATTCCGATGAAGATGAAGACGACGAAGATGACGAGGACGGAGATGAGGATGACGAGGATGAGGATGACGGGGTAACCCCTGAGGACCTGGCCGGCATGGACTTCGAAGCTCTAGAGGACCTCTGCGACGACAAAGAACTCGAAACTGACCCCGACGAATTCGACGAGGAGGACGTGGAGAAACTCCGCAAGGCGGTTGCCAAGGAGCTGGGCATCACTCTGCCCAAGGCAAAGGCCGCTTCCAAGAAGGACACCAAGAAAAAGAAAAAGTAAGGGTCCTTCCGACTATAACAATTCCTGAGGGCTGCTATACTCTTAATTAGCTGAAGATAATACCTGGTAAAGATGACATCAAGTTCATTCATTCAGGTCAGCCCTCTTTTTAATCAAAAACCTTAATCAATAAAAGATATGGCAACCAAGAAGAAAGACAAAGCAGCTGAGGCAAATGCTGCAGCAAAAGCAGAAACGAAAAAAGGCGGTAAGAAAGAACTGACCGCAGAAGAGAAGAAGGCCAAACGAGAGGCCATGAAGGAGCGACTCAAGAACCGGGCACCTGGTCAGCGACCCAACAGCAAACAGTGCGATATCATCGACCTGGGCGGTGGCAACGTTGCAAAGACCTTCGCCATGAACGTACGGAAGTACGGCGTTCTCATCACCTCAGTGGTTACCGACAAGGACGGCAAGGTTATTGCTGTCTCGAATGCAACCATCCCCGGAGTATCCGTCAAGTCCAAGAAGGAGCACGGCACGCTGGTCCCGAAGATGCCCGGCATGGGTAAGAAAGGGAAGGCAGCCGATGCAGAGGATGACGAAGAGGACGAAGACGATGAGGAATAGGCACACGACGCAGCCTAACCAATTCGGACATAGTTTTTGAGTCATACAGGGGAGGCCATCCGAAAACCAAGGGTGGACCTCCCCACTTTGTATAGGTATATGCAAGAAGACGATGAAATTATATACCTGGCATTATGTAATCAACTGCAATCATATCAGCTATTGCTAGAGGAAGAAAAAGACATCACCGAAGAAAATAGACTGATGGCAGAGTATATTATCTCTAGAACTGAGCAATTGATTGAAATATATGCCCAGAAAATAGGAAGTGACACCTTTATTCAAAGACCTCAATGGGACAATTTAACTCCTCCGTAAAAGGGTTGATATATCGGATTAAGGATATGACCCGATTGATTCAGGACCTTGATGCTCAACTATCAGTGCCAGGATTATCCCCCGGAAAAAGGCAATCTTTAATCAAAGATAAGACCCTGAAATTAGGTAAGGTCAAGGCATTAGTAAAAAGGGTAGAAGACCTGGCTAATGGAAATATCTTAACCATAGCCTTTGAAAACAAGGGCACTGGGGAAAGATATAGGATTATATACACCAACATCTCTCAGGATGATGCCATTGCCCATCTGAAATTGATGGCATATCTTCGGGGGATAGAAATAATCATCTCAGAGATAAAGGAAGTGCAGACCAAAAACTCCATGACCAAACTATAAACATGCAAAGGTAATTCAAACTTATTTTTAATCAACTCAACAACAATGGCAAAGGACATTAGCAAGAAAGACCTGGCAGCAAAGAAAGCTCGCCGGGCTCAGAAGGAAATGCTGGCCTACATGGAAGAGAACAATCTCGACCCCAAGAAAGACTGGACAGGCCACAAGAAACACGGTAAGAAAATCCAGGCATGGATTGACGTTATCAACCTCGGAAACAAGAAGGCCCGGGAACTCAACGAGGAAAAGGCCATTGAGAAGTCCGAGAAGAAAAAGAACAAGAAGCCGGAAGCCCATCCCAAGGAGGAAAAGGTAACCAGCACTCCGAATGCCTACGACTATCCTACGGTAGATGGCAAGGAGATGACTTCGGACCAGAAGAAGAAGTATCGCCAGAAGATGCGTACTCTTCTGAAGACGATGTCGAAGGAGAAGGCCGAAGCAGAAGGAAAGAAGTATGCTGCAGAGCTGGCTTCAGGTTCGACTGCTGTTCCAAAGAAGGAGAAGGCAAAGAAGGAAGAGCCGGCTAAGGAAAAGAAGGCCGAGAAACCTGCCAAGGAAGGCAAGGACAAGAAGAAGAAAAAGAAGGCAAAGAAAGAGGAGGATTAAACCGAGAGGCAATCAGTGAAACTTCTCATGCCTCGAATCCACGAAGGGTTCGGGGTTCTTTGTTGAATATACCTATACAACACCACTGAATTTAATTTGCATATTATAATAATAAGTATTATATTTGCATAACGAAATATTATAAAGATGAAAATCAACCGAGGCTGTATTAAACTGAAATTGCAAAGGCATCTATCTGCCCAAGAAATATGGAATCAGATTATGGATGTGCATATTCAGGCGCTGGAATCCCTTTTAGAGGATAAGAGCTTAGATAAATGGAAAATTATATTCCCCTGCTATGGAACTTCTCTAGAAGTGGTAGAATCAATGGCAAGGGAATATATAGAAGTCTTCAAAATGGTTCAAGGCAATATGTTCAACGAAAGATATGAGGATGTTGAAACTATGTTGGTAACCGGATTAAACCAAAGATGGTTCAATACTATCATGAGTACACTCTATATGATGGAAGAGGACTTAATGGAAATGAGTTCTGATTCCGTCTTCACTCTCTGGGATATTTTCTTCACATGCCAGGCATTGCGTAAAGAAAATAATGTGGTAGCTATGGGACTTAACACTTTCGAGCTTAAAGGACAGTAAAGATGAAAGACACAATTAAAATCACAGGCTCATCAAGGATTGAGAAGGTTATCTTTGATGACGAGACAAGGGACATTGAGATAACCTTCAAAGGGGAAAAGGTATACCGGTATAATTCGGTATCTGAATTCGACTTCAGAATGTTCAAAGAGGATATCCAAAACGGAGAATCCGTTGGGAAGTCCTTCGAGAAAAGAATCAGGAATAAATACGCAGGAGTAAGATTATGAAAAGGTATTACACTCCAGACGGGGAACCCGATGAAGCTAAGACCCTTTGGGTAGCAGTAAAGAAAGGTATTATATGGGTATCAGTATTCTGTGCAATATGCGTATTGTGGGATACTAAGACAGCTCCCCCTACTCCCGATGCTACTCCTCACTGGAAAAACTGGGATGAGTCAAGACACTTATCCGAGGTAAAGAGCTATGACTATAAAAACGGTATCATTCACTATCGGGATGAATCTACCGGAGAGAGACCCATGGAGTTAAATCTTCATGGGTCTTCTGGCAGTTATGGTTCTGGTATAACTCTGCAAGTATCTGGTGCATCAGTACACCTGGATATGGATGTGGAAGAACTCATGGACCAGTTAACTGAGGATGTAGATTTTTACGAGTACTTCGAACGAAATATGGATTGATATGGCAGGTCGGATTAAATTCAAAGTAAACAAGTACGTTCACGGTTCAAGAAGCAAGGATGTATTTGAATTCAAGCCTAAAGCTCAGATTATATTCGAGGGTAAGAGGATTGGTCAGATAATTGACACAGAGGTATACTTCTACATAAGTGTAAAAGACCCTACCCTAAACTACATACCTGAATTGTGGGGAAAATTCTCTACTCATCAGGAAGCAAAGGAAGCAGTAATAACTCAGGCAGAATATATCTGGAAAACACTAAACATTTATCACCCACTTAAAACATTAGCACCAAACTACGGATTATGGGAAAAGAAGTAAAGAAACCGACAAACAGCTGGGTATGGAAAAAGATATTCGGTGTAACCCTATTGGGATGGATGAATATCCTGATATTTCAATGGCTATTCATCCGGATATCTTATAATTGGGTATATGTAGACCCTGACAGAGATGAAGATGCTAGAACAGAGGATTTCTGGGATGATGAGAAACAGCAGTTTGTTGCAAAAACTTTCTACTACTATGCCATTATCGGGTGTATTATACCTCTAACGGGGTGGTGGGGAGACTATGTAATGCCGTTCAAATTCAAAGGTCGGTTAACTAAGGTAAAAGAATACTACGAATGAGTACAGTAGACTTCAAAGCTGCTTGTGCAGCTCATAGGAAATGTTGCCCATATAAGGCAACTCCATCTACAAAATGTAAAGTGGAGGACAAGGATAAAGAGAATTTATATGAGAGGTATAAAGGTAAATGTGGGGCTAATGTAGAAACTCCAGATGGTAAATGTCCTATCAAGGATTGCTACTATATGGCTAAGTTCAAAAAGACATTAAAGAAGTTATCCGAGAAGTAAACTAACCTATACCTTGAACGTACCAGAAAAGTAGTTGCAAAATTATTTGCAGGGATAAATATTTATATCTATATTTGCATAAACAATAAAAGGGAAAAGCCACAAGAGGTTAACACACAGAAGCCAAGAACACAACCTCAAAGAAATTGATAAAAATATTTACATATATAGAAAAGTTCCCTTATATTTGCATTAGGAAAAAGAAATAATAAAACACTTTTAATTTATTGTAAAACCTTTAACATTGTTAGCCATGAAAAAGAATAAGAAAAATCAGGCTCAGGAAATCGAAAAGACCAATCTGGTAGAGGGAATCAACAACCTCATCAAAGAGAAGACCCAGAAAGAGAAACTGGTCGAGAAATCCAAAAAGGCTCTGAAGGCCGAGGCTAAAAAAGAGGAAACTCCTGAAGCGGCCAAAGAGAAGAAGGTCAAGAAGACCCAGAAAGAGAAACTGGTCGATAAGACCAAGAAAAAGGTCGAAGCCAACCTCGTCGAGGAAGTGGTAACGAAACGGGAAGTCAAGTACATCTATCCGGCAGACTGCGAGGACACTCTTTCCCGGAAAAAGTTCCGGCAGACGGTCCGAAACAAGATTCATCAGCTGGAGCTGGCAATGCTCCGAATCGAGGACCAGGACTCCAAGAAGTTCAAGAAAGCAAAGGAGGAGTACCTCGAGTACAAGAACCAATTCGTCAAGGAATCCGTTGCAATCTAATCTTTCATAGTAGGAGAGGGGCACAGGGCTAAGTAAGGTCCTGGCCCCTTAGTATAACAACACTTTAATGATATGAAAAATTATGGTTGTCGGCTTACCTGAGAAAGCAATTCAGAAAGTAGACAAGGAATTGCTAGAATTACACAAAGAAGTTCTTAAGTCATATCTCACACAACGGAGTCTAAAGCACAAGTACCAAAAGAAATTCTTTAAGATATACGACCACTACATTACGGAGAAGAATATAAGAAGGTTTTTCTTCCGTTCTATTAAGCTGTTTGTATATGCTTTAGTAACGGACCGATTGGATGAGATTGAAAACTATGTACCCGTAAAAGATAAGAAAAAGCATGTTTCCAGAAAAAGTAAAAAGCGTAACGCTTGATAAGTCCAGGATTACCTATTACCTTCAAACTCAGGGAAGGGTGCAAACCCACGCTGAATATCCCATAAACCCTGAATTATACCAGGTAGAGGATTTAGCCTTCGATTGCAGTGTAAGGTCTAATCAGTATCTTCCGGATTATGCAATCAAAGGGTATTTCATGGTAGATGAGAATTTACAGCACCCGGTATTCATTGAGAATACAAATGGGCCTCACCTATTATATATCACGGGGATTCCCAGGAATCTTCCTGAGGTAGAGAGGAATAGGTTTAGGTTCCAGGAACATATTTGGTTATCATACTGGGAAGATAAGCATATAGGCTACCTTTTCCAGGTGGTAACTAGAGAACAAGCATTAACTCACTTAATAAACCAATAACTTACAAAATACAAAGCACTATGAAAACTCGGGAGTATGTAAAGCAATTCAAGTTGGACCGGGAACATTACAACTTTAACCGGGAGAAATTTATGGAGGCCTTCGGTCAGGAATTTAAGGACCGAATTGAGGCAACCATTACAGCCTGTAAAAAAATGCAGGTGCAGTTCACCTACGAAAAATTCCTCCATGCCATAAAAGAGCAACAGGATAAATTCTGGAATATTTCCAACAAGAAAGTCGGAGAACCTTTTTCGGAAGGTTTATTCTCGGCATTCTTTGCCTTACATGTTATACCTCTCCGGGCCAGCCTTTTCCCTGACATTCATGCCAAACGGGAGGAGAAAAGGAAGAAGGCAATTGAAAGGGATGCCAAGATTAAGGCAGAACTTGAGGCCGCTGAAAAGGAACGGCAGGAAAGGGAAAAGAAAATGAAACCGGTTGTAAATGCTCTGATTACATACGCAGTAGCCCAAAGCTTGGCAAAGCAATCCAAGCAGGTGGGTAATAAACCCAAGGGAAAGAAGTAAATCCTAATAATACAAGACTCTAAAGTTACTAAGATTTTATGAAGACCATTTTAGAGATAGCAAAGTTGGTAGAAGATAAAATGGTGACCTTGTATCAGGAAGCCGGAGAAAATGAGGTAAACATGAGCTATTGCTTCAGACAAAGTTCTGTAACCATAGAAATGCTTTATCCTAAACATGTGCACAAGCTGCTATCTGAACTTTTAGCTATGAGTAACCATCTTAAATGCGAAAGTCATATAGCAGATTACAAGCTCTCAATAAGCTCATCAAGATTGAAGGTAAGCCTATTTCAGTGATCCAGCAACCTGACTATCAAAGAGTTAATTCAAAAAGGCCCTTACCCAATCGGGGCCTTTTTATTTACTTATCTTGGGATTAACTATTAGATACCAAAACTTAACACTATGAAAGAACAAAAGATAGTTCCAAGGTTTCCAAGAGGAATGGGAGTAACCCAATTAGCTCTACAGGCTAATGCTGGAGATGATGAAGCTCTCAAGAATCTGACCAAGTTCATTATCCATATCTGGATTGTCAACAACGGGAAATTATGGGCAAAGGTTTATTCCGTAAATGAACTCGCAGATTTCTTGAAATGTGAACCAGCAATTATTCAGATGCAAATGAAACAAACGTTTCTAGACAACGGTTTATTTGACCGTAGCAAGATGAATGAGATTGCTGATTCTCTTATGGGAGCTTGCATATCATGGGCACTTGAAGACCGTATGGAAGTAAGCCAGCAGGTTCAAATACTCAGGGATTCTCAGGGCGGAAGATATGCTCCATACATCACCTCCGAAGTCAATAAGGCCCTTGGATTGAAACAGCAATCTACAACTTCTCTTCAGAGTTTAGTAAGGGCAGTAACTGGAGGGGGTACCGTGAATATCTTTGCTCAACAGAACAATCAATTCAATAATGGTGCCCAAGAAGAGCAGACTTTAACTAGAGATGAAGCCATGGAAATGATTCAAAGGGAGTTGGCTGACAAGGGTGGTATAAAGGAAATTGAATATGTAGAGAACCAATATGACTTCAAAGAACTACCAGTTGTAGTTGCAACCAAACAAGATGGCAACAGATGTGAGAAAGAAGGATTAACCCTTAAAAACGGAGAACTCGATAGCGTAACAGGGGACTACCATGGTGCCTTAAAAGTTTTTGACGAAGACCATCACCAAATCCGACGAGAGATAGAAGAAGGAATAGCTTATGAAGAAGTAGACCCAGAAATCCAAGATTAGCCATTGATTTTTATTTGCATATTTGAAATATAATTATTAAATTTGTATAAACAAAAATCAAAAGGCTATGGATTTAATAATTAGACCCAGTAGCAATGACACTATAGCTATTGCTCTTGGTGGTAAATTAAAGGGAATAAAGGTTAAGAATTCCTGGGTAACTCTATATCTATCCCAAGATGATCTTTGTAAGATACAATATACCCTTGAAAATTATGATTATCAGGGTAAGTACTTAATATCATTCCTGGATAGATTTTTAAGTATTAAAAGTGAAAGTGAACAAGGAGAAGAGATTCAATTCAATCTATAACAAACACCTACTATGAAAGAAGTATTAAACGCAACTCAAGTAGTAAACCGAGTAAATCAACTTATCAATGAGGGTAAGAAGTTAAAGGTATTCGGTTTACCTTATCCACCTTATCAGGAAGACTTGGTCTTTACCGATGAGAGAATCAATCGGCAGGGTTGGCTATGCACCAACTCGAAGGTAACTTTATCAGCATCTGCCTGTGCTACCAAGATAAAGATACACACAATCACGGGTTGGTGCAACCTTTTCCAATATGTTGAAAACGGCAAATACATCGATACCCTCAGTGAAGACGGGAACTACGTCGGTATGCAGATTATGGATGATATCTGCCCGGGAATGCTTTTGGGAGAGTCTCAGGAAGACAAATTGATAAATCTGGGTATGATTATAGATGTAATGGATGATGAAGATGAAGCTATTCGTACGGTAACAGTAGTTGGTACGGATTTCTTGGAAAGAAACTATCATTCATTAGCCAAAGAACCTTCAAGTTACTTTGTATTCGACAAAATCATGTAACACTTTTAGATATGCACACTAATCATCGCATAGCTCTTTTAATCAGGGCAAGCAGACTTTACTGCCACATCATGTACCAGGAGTATGAACCTAAATATTACTCCACAATCAAAGAAGTAGTTCTCAACTTTACTAACAAACTCTTCGGTACAAAGAGTATTGAGAACAAGATAGATATCAAGGTATTGCCTCTGTTTGAGGATAATTACATAGGGGTAAATATAGCTATGGAGTTCCCTGATGAATCCGGTCTGGAGTTCGAGCTTTACAAGCAACCACTTATTCCCGAGGGAGATTGTTACTACAAGCCAAAACCCATACCAGCTAAGGCCTAATAAATAAAGGACCATTAAGACCTCTTATCTAGAGGTCTTTTTTTGTGTTACTAAACTAAACTTACCTTTATAAGGATTAAAATCTCTAGAACCTATTCCTACTGCCTGATGCCGAGAAGTTTTATTTGCATATTAAAAATATTATTGCTATATTTGTATAAAGATAAAATAAACCTTAAACATAATACCATGGAAAAGAAAAAGATTAAGGACTTAGCAAAAGGGGAATACTTTATCCTGAATCCCATCGAAGAACCCAATGCCTCTCAAGTCTGGGTAAGAGGAGAATACATCAGGGAAGCTAAGAAATACAGTACCTACAAATGGGAGGACACTAATCATGAAACTCTCAGGAAAGGAGACAAGGAAGTTTACATAGGTTTTACCTTTTAACACTTACAACTATGGCACAGCAGAAAAGGTACAAATTGCTCATCTGGTTCTATCTCCACAATCACCTTCACAAAAGTATTCATGCTGCACATAGCATGGAGGTAGAACTAACCCGAAAGGCTGAAGTTAGTGAATGGGTAGATGAGAATGATGAGAGTATTGCAAAAGCATACCTCATTGACCGGGTTAAAGATACCCGAGAAACGGTAATAGAAAGAAATATTGAACGAACAATATACTAAAACTAAAGATTATGAGTTACACAGTAGAAGACCTGATTGGAGCTCTAGAAGAAATGGACCCTCAGGCACCAGTAATGGTAGCAGTACAACCCTCATGGCCATTTGAACACAGTATCACTGGAGTTATCAATGCTCAGAATGGGACGGTATACCTTGCATCAAAACAGGAAGGTTATTTACCCCCAGAAGCTAAAGAAGCTTTCGAAGAGAACGGTATCCCTTTCTAACCTCATCTGACCTCTGATTTATATTTGCAAATATAGATTAAATTCATTATATTTGTAATATAGAAAAGAAATAAAATTGAATATTATGAAAGATTACAAAAAGGTATTGTTGGATGGGTTAAAGAAGTCGAGCAATGTTCAAGAAGAAGAGAGGGATTGCATTAAAGAAGCAATCAAAGAAACCTACCTTGGTATGGTAGAAGAGTTGGATGCCCGATTAGGGTTAGAACTCTTTGATTATCGGGTAGAAGTAAGATACTACTCCGATGGAATCCCGGAAAGGTTCAAACATACTCTATGGGTTAAATTCTCGGATGAGACCATGCCCAAGATGTCTTTCAGAGGGGCAATGCAACAGGTGGTATCTACCCTCTCAACTGGAGATGATGAAGTAAAGATTATCAGTCATAACACTGGACTCAAAATCGAGATAGTAGCATGAGTGCATTCAATAAGATACAAAGAGAATACAACTGGGTATGCAAGCATATCAAAGGGCCTTTGTATAGAATAAAGATGCAAGAGCTATACAATGAGGCTAATAAAGCTATCCTCGACCCAAAGTTAACTCCAGAACAGAAATTAAAACTAATCGGTATCAGAGATACATTAAAGACAAAACTATGAAAAAGAAAGAAGAACAAGGGTGCTTAAGGCCCCTACTGATAGCTATCGTATTAGTATTGGCAGCGACGATTTGGTACCAGATATCCTACCAAAGTGAGGAAAAGAAAGAGCCCGAGACAAGGCAATTAGTAAATCCCGACGGGAGCCTAAAATTTGAAGCAGTTCAAAGATTGGCTCCCGATTATATTGATAGCCTCAAAAGAGCCGGTGAAATTGAGAGATGGTTAAAAGAACACCCTCAGCAAAACCTTAATATTCATATAACCATCGAAGACGAATGCTGGTAAAGGCCGTTAATATTTGTATAAAGAGAAATAAATATAAACCATAAATTTAATAAGGCCATGATTAAACAAACTCGTAAACCTATTCAATTAACCAAATCAATGTTAATTAACATACTTAGAGGTATGGAGGCTAAACACTTAAAAAGTGCTAGCATATACGACAGGGATTCAGAGGAACATGTAATCCTATCAATAGAGGAGATTAAATACTTAATCGACTTACCTCAACAGAATTACCGTATACTCCCAGCAGAGTACAACCCTAATAAACTCGGCTAATCATGAAAACACAATCAGATCTTCATTTATACCTCCTGAAGAAAGTTCACGAATGGTGCAAAAGACAAGGCATGACAGACCCCGAAATGTATTTCCTTCAATAGGAGGATGCACCTCATTTTGCAACGGAGAACGCTTCCAACAAAAGAACAGAAAATGAAACAAGAAGAATCTAGAGAGTTAAGGAATCTCTCCATGAATCAACTCAATGCAAAGTTATATGAACTCTATAAGGAACTCCCGAGAATGAATCCCAAGTATTCATTCGAAAGACCTTACAGTAATCATCTACTAAGGCAAATCAACCAAATCAAATACGAACAAACCCTGAGAAGAAATGGATTAAGGTCACAAGGAGTATTCATAACCCTTAACAAATAAAGCCATGAAAGACATTTTAGTATCTTACACTCGGCAAGAAAAGGATGAAGCCACAGGAAACTACATCTCAGTAAATCACAAAGGATATATTTAACACGGGGGACTGTTGCCCAATCCACATAGAAGCCATAATCCTCAGTATCGAAGGAAAATTCCACTCAGTCTCAATAGATAAAATCTGGGTAGAAAAGAAGATATGCCCCAAAACAAAGAATAACCATGAATCAATAGAAGAAATCATAAAGGAGTTAACATCAATAGAAAAGGTACAAACCTTAATATCTATGATAGATACTCCCATGGGGGCAGGAGAAAATATCCCAAGGGTATAATCCTCTTGGCTCAATCCTTAAAAGAAGACTACCCAACCAACCCCCAAACAAGAATAAATACAAATATTCAAATAATCCTTAATATATATATACCTATATAATATTCATTAAGGAATACATGTAATATAAATATACATCACAATCATATAAGGCTTTTAGGATTGGCTTTTATCTTAGAAGCCTTTTAGTTTGACCATTAGGATAGGGCAAAAGTTAACAAGCTGTCCTTGTGACAGGTCCGGACAACGAAAAAGTCCAAGGGCCATAAAATCAGGTTAGGGCAAATTTTTTGGTTAAGGCAATCTTAGGGCCTTACTGTGTACCCTAAGAGCTCTGGAGCTATCTATGTTACTATACGTATTAGCTAAGTCGACTTAGGGCCCTAAGACCAGGAGCAAGGCCCTAAAAGCACCTTTAAGGTACCCAAACCCCTACCTTATTCAAATCTATATATATAATATAAGTATTATTAAGGATAAGGTTTAAGGCAGTAGCTAAGGCCTTTTCGATAAAGAGACATTAGGCCCTCCTGACTCTTGATATCTACAGCTTGACTCTCTATTCATATTGGTACACTAATGGGTACCTAAGATGGGCCTTAATCCCAAGCCTTAAAGAGTACAATCTATATTATATATATATGCGAGTCTTTTAGGTCATTTTGGAACAGGTGTCTAAAATCGATATGCCAGGAATAGAGTATTGGAGATTTGATTTCTCAAGTTAAGGCTGGTTTAAGGCACATTTAGGGTACCTTTTAAGGCCTTTTATGGTATGTTAAGGTACCTTAACATAGCCTTCATATTATATAAGGATTGGCTTTTAGTGGCCTTTGGGATTATGGCCTTGGGCCTTCATAAGGCCCGGTATATTTATTTGCATATATAATATATTATATCTATATTTGCATATCGAAAGATAAATAATAAACCATAAATAATAAACCATAAAACATTTAAGGCCATGCTTAATTCTAAAGACTTCACCACTGCCCTAGAAATTATCTCCAAACACCATTCAACCGAATTGGCAATCAATACTCTTAGCAATAACTTCGTAGGGTATATAGGGCAATCCGAATTTAGGTTACACCTAAAGAAATGCGTACCCGCCGTAATCAATAGCCTTATCAAGGAAGGTTTCGTATTAAGTATGGGACCTGAAGGATTAGAGGTAGATAAAATCTAGCCTTAGCTAAGGCCTCCAATTATTATTTGCATATATAATATATTATATCTATATTTGTAATGCAGTATAACAAATTAAATAAATAAAATTATGAATAATTATTCGATAAACTCTTTTAGGGTTTGTATTTATAAGGTTAATCCTTTTAGTTGGATTATCAGAGCCTTGGAAAATAACGGATATAACCTTGATAACTGTCTCGAATTGGATTACATGGAGGGGGTTATTGCAATCGAGGTATATATGGATGATTTCGATTGGGTATGCGAACTCTTGGATTATACTGAGAACCCGGATAACACCAGGGAACAACTGCTCTGGTTTTATAACCATGCTCGGACAGAGTATAAGGACCTGGAAGGTTATCCGGAATATATTTAGGGTAGGGGGGGAGTTGGCCTCCCATTTGCTTTCATATTTCTTCCTGTTAAGGCCTGCCAACTCAGGCCTTTTTTATTTATGAACTTATAAGGCCTTTAAGGATTCAATAAAGGTACCTTCTGGCACCCAATAGGGCCTTTTATAATAGGCTGTATTGGTAAGGCCTTATATCGATTTTAGTGGCTTGGCTTATAGGCCTTTTATAATAGGCGGTATTGGTACCATTAGGTACCTTGTTAAAGGACCTTTACTAAATTTCCTTTCAATCGGAATTAAATGAAAGGTGTAATTTAATGCAAGCAGGGGTATATCATAGAAGTTTATAATTAACAAGCTGGAGAATTAGTTATTTATAAAATAAAAATATTCTAGATTCCTGAGGACTAAGGCCGAAAATTGAAATGAACATTAAAGGCCTAACCCAAGGAGTTAAGGTACCTCTGGTTGCTAGCTAAGGCTAAGTTTTAATCCAACCTTATACCAACAAACCATCATGCTAACAATAACCTTATAACCGACTAACCATTATACCAACAAACCCTCATACTAACAATAACCTTATAACCCTTAAACCCCCCCCCAATTCCTGAATAGGCATAAATTATCATAATTCGTTCTATTATAGGAAAAGATAATCAAAATTAATGTCTAAAATTTGGTAGTTAAAAATATTATTTATATATTTGTACATCTGCAATACAGGGAAGAATTAACAAAAGTTAAACCAATTAAAATTTTTACTATTATGAAAGCAAATGAAATTTTAGCAATCGGAAATGAAATTTTTTCAACCAGCGAGAGAAAATCAATTTATCGCAAGGAAATTTTTGTAGAGTGTAAAACAGACAAAGAAAAAAAGAATTTACGAATGAAGCTACGTAAAAAATTAGATGCTTTTATCGCTGAATTTATTGCAACCTCTAAAAATGAAGAAAAAAGAAAAGCATTGAGAAAAGCGTGGCAAGAATATGCAAAGCAAGTATATATAAATTCTTCTTGCATTGTCGATGCAAATGCTAACACAGAAAAAAGGGACACGATTAAAAATTTCCTGGTTGCAATGAACGAAACCGAAAAAAAAATAAATAAAGTTAAACCCATTAAAATTTAATGTTATGTTACTTAATTTTCAAAATGTCGAGGATATAAAAAAAGTATTAGACAACTTAACTTCCTATGAAAAATTAGAATTAGCAAATAATATTTACATAGGTCGTAATCAATCCGATTTCATAGATAGCAAAGGAAATTTTTTTGAGGAGTTAGATGAAGAAACAGAAATAGATAATTTTTATGAAGAATTAAATAATATTTTTATAAAAATTTATAACAATAATAAAAAAGTAGAAAAGTATTTAATTCGAAAATTACAAGAATCATATAGATATTTTGATATAGATGAAAAAGATATAAATAAAATTAATCTACAATATTTAGACGACAGATGCGCTGAAATTTTCGAATATTAAAGATAAATAATAAATAGGGGACATATTATGTCCCCTATTTTTAATAAAATTTAATTTTGCGATAGGGACACCGTGGCCCCTTTTTACTGCCAGATGTTTTTGAAGACCTCATGATAAGACTCTTTAAGGTACCAAAACCTTTTTACTACTAGCCCCCTTAGGCTCCTCGTGATAAGCTCTTCCTGAAAGGCCCATACCACATAGGTACATATCCATTACCTAATCACCCCCTCTCCCTACACAAAATGAAGAACCCATCCAAAGGCCCTTCATAAAATTTTTCCAGGATATTTTTAAGGCTCCCATTATAAGGACTTCACATACACCTTTGCCTCATAAACCTTAATCAATTTATCAAAGGCCTTAATCCTGGATTCAGTATCAAACCTATCCCCCAATAAATATCATGGATAGAAAGGTTATCACTAAGGTTCTTATAGACCCCTGTATTCTTATCACCACCCAAGAAATCAAACCAGAATGCAAAATATTTCAAATATAAATAACTCACCTAATATTTGAAGATATTTTCTAGAAGTGTTGCCTAAGACTGAAAGGACAAGCCCTGTTATTCCTATTAAGGAAGTAAATCATAGTAATTTACTTTTAATCCATAATCCATATAGCTATGAGTTTCCTTATGTTTCACTCGGGTAATATACCTATAATTGAAGAAGATGATATGAAGTTAGTAGAGTTAGTTATTAAGAACAACAATCAAGTAGGTTTTGATTGTTGTTTCTAATTCAGTAGTTACCTATAGTATTGCCTCTGACCTTATGTACGGCCATATTGATGGGGTAAAGCTAAAGTGTTTGAACCAAGCACACAATAATAATTTTTCTGATTATCATACCAGACGTATTTGTGAATATGGAGGTAGAGGGTGTTAATTTATACTTACCTAACAATGTCTTATTCTTAAATGATGAAGGTACCCAAAAATTAGTCAAGATAATATGTTACCAAGACGGTGACCAGGAGTTCCAAATGGCAGCCACTATGTAGACTAAAAGAAAAGGGCAGGAAATTTCCTGCCCTTAACTGTGTGAATGTAATGATTATTTCTGGTCTGGTTCTTGAATCTTTGCTCTCTGTTTCAGGTAGAACTTGGTCTCTACAAATAGATATGGATAATCCTTATTCTCCGGGTCATGTACCAATGTATAATCAACCCCTCTCACATTAGCCCTCATATAGTGTAACTTTCTCCAGGCTTCACTGTTCAGGTTTTTGATTACCTGTTCAAAAGAAGAAACAAAACCTATCCTCTTCCTAAGGTATTGTTTCGGTGCTCTCAATGTACTTCTACATACTTCTTCGTAGAACATCTCTTCTATTACTCCACCGGCTGCATAGAACTGACCCGGTGTATAAACTTTTACTGCCATATAATTGTGATTAAGATTCCCAGATATCGAATGATTGGTCTTGGTTTGTTGTAACTACTAAATCGTAGTTTTCCCTCTTTACTCTAAGCTTGGAGTAGGTTATACCATATTTCTTGTAAATACCTACCTCAGTATCGGTTAGGATATTTTCTATATTACCTTTAAGTTTACCACTAAACTTCTGAGGACACCCCATTATCAGGGGGTTTATCTTTCCATAGATTTGGTCCACTATCAAGCTTGGAATATCTCCGTCCAGTATTACTTTCTCTATATAGGCATCCCATACGGGAATATCCTTCTTCTCTTGGTCACTAACCCTCGGGAGAATTATCTCAGTGTTGATTCGTCTTCTTGCCATTTCTGAAGAGTACGTTGAATGTTAATATAAACAGCCCGGTTACTACTGCCGGACTTACCGCCCAAATAAGGAATAAAACTCCATACCTTACTGTATTACTGGCTTTCCTTAATGGAGTTTCCTTGATTACACTTATCAGGAAGATACAAAAAATAAACCCTAAAACATACATGATGAGTAGGGTATAACCCAACCAAGTCGGGGGAGTAGCTGTTAGCGTATTATACATGATATAATGATTAAGCAGGTGATGCAAATTATGAGTGTTTGTATGGCTTCTTTCTTACCTTTGGACCAAGATTCATTACCTTCATATTCCTTGTCAAGCTCTTTCAAAGCTTTCCAAGCCATTCCACCGCTATATGCAGTGTAACTAAGTATGTTAACTATGGCCAAATGTAAGATGAATCGTATCATATATCTCCGAGTTTTTCGAGGATACGGCTTATTTTAGCTGCTGCATACCTAATAATATTGGTATCTTCAATACCTTTCTTATTGATAGCGGCCAACTTGTCAATACATCGGGTTAAAGTTCTCTGAGCTATCAGAGTTTTGTACTTTTCTTCATCGAAAACTTCGATTTTGTACTTCGAATTTAGAGGATGAAGAGTTCTATCCATCTTGATACCATTCTCAAGGGCGTAAATTCCCTTTTTCCTCTCCTTAATTGCCGTCTTTTCAAAGAAGGCAGGTCCTGTTACCAGTAGTAAATCACCAACTTTCATAGGTTTTGTTATTATTTTATGCAATATAATATAGATTATTCAACTTCCTTCAAGTATTCAGCTATAATAGGATCTTCACCTCGTATAATCTTACGTAAAGGACGGTAACTTTTAACTTTGAATTTAGATTGAAGTTGTTTAGTAGTCCAATTAGGAGGTTTTTGATAGAATTTATAAATCTTTATCTTGAGTTCGTTGCTATATTTAGATTTTGGATGTTTATCTCCGAATACTCTATAACAAGGGTTTTTATCTCCTCGTTTATCCCCCGGCTTCATTCTACCCTCTCTCACAGCTTTTTCAGTATTTTCTTTGGGTGTACACCAATATAGGTTACTTACCCTATTATTTAGGGGGTTATTATCCTTATGACCCACATAAGGTTTATTATATTTGTTAGGTATATGAACTTTTGCTACTAACCTTGAAACCGAACGTATTCCTCCTCTAAAATAAAAATAAGCTCGACGGTATTTATGATTCTTGGATAAACTGTGGTATATCCTTAACTGTACCCAATTATTATTCCTTAACTCAAAGATATCACCGTCAACACTTACATATAATCCGGGCATCCATGGAACATTCTCTTTCATCATAAAATATGATTTATAACAATAGCAAAGCTAGTTCTTTGCAAGACCTTCCGGTATATATTATATAAATCTATTTTTAATGAATATTTTAGGTGTATGTGGAGCTCAAGGAGCTCTATTATTCGAGTTTAAAGAGCATCTTATAGCCAATGTAGAGCCAAGAGCAGTATTTCACTCCAAAAAAGAGGAGCAATGGAAGCTCAATTTTGGCAATATACCGTTTGTAAGGAGCCTTGAAGAGGTCAAAAACACCAAAATTGACCTAATACTCGGTTCTCCCTCATGTGGTCATAGCTCTGTATTCTCCTATTCGAGAAAAAAATCCTTGGGAAAACCCCGGGAGGATGTCACCCTTAATTTATATCTTTCCAGTATAAAGAAGTTCAAACCCTCAATATTTATGCTGGAGAACCTCCCTAAGCTTCTAGATTTTATTCCTATCGGGGAATGGGAGCATAATTTACCCGATTATAAATTTATAGTTCACTGTCACTCCGTTTCGGTATTCGGTAATTCCCAACAAAGCAGGAAACGTATGGTATTGATAGGGGTGCGTAAAGATTCTAAAGTTAATCCCGACCTCTTTACTCATACTTTTCAAGTCACTAAGCCTAAAAATCTATGTGAATTGAAGAAAGAAGTACGTAGAGATATAAATTACAGAGAAGCGGATGATAAGAAGTTGGCAATGTACCATTATGCAGATAAGTCAAAAACTACTCTAACTGTAGCTCAAGTGAGAAAGTTATGGAAAACAGAGTTTAAGAATGACTACAAATGGCCAATGAGAACCCAGAAGATGAAGACTCTTCCTGGGGTATACCGTAATAGAAAAAGAAGTTATCCCTTAACCGTTAGACCATCTTCAAGGCAATTCAATCCTCATGGAAGGATTATAGGCCTTGAAGAGTATAGGGTTATAATGGGCTTTCCTAAAAACTTTAAGGTATACTTCGATAAGGCTAATCCAACCTACTGGTTAAATAAGGGAAGGAATACCTTAACCAAGGGGACTGTATATGAAATCTCAATATGGATTAAGACTTGTCTGAAGAAAGGGGATCTGATTTGAAATCTTTGTACATTTGTTTCAATTTATTATTTATCTCGACCTGCTTAGCTTTAAGCCTTAATCTCTTTATAGTAATGATAGTATACTTAGCTTTCAATTCTTTAACCTCGGGTAAATCCCTAAACTTAATTGCCTTTTGCATAACTAAAAGATTTATGAACCAATAGATTCCCAAAACTCTTTAAGGTAGCCTCCTTATATACGTATGCGTAATACGTGTACAGCCCATGTGATAATAGATATACATTAAAAGTATATCTATATATCTATATACGTATATGATATCGTCTATAGCTAAAGCTATATCTACTTTTTAAGGTAATGAAAAAGAACAAAATAACAAATACAGAAAATGAAAAATGTAATCCTAATCTTAATCCTTATATTTATGGCCTTAACCATATTCTGGCTATGGAACCGAAACTCGGAATTAAAAGAAGGTATTAAAAATTCTACTGAGCAACCTGATACGGTTTGGGTTAATAAACCTTTTACAGCAAAGGTAGAATTTCCAAATTTTAAGTTGCCCAAGATGGTATTCCTCTATCAGATAGATTCAGTACCTATTGAACGTATTGAATATGTTGATAGAGTAGTTACTATCATTCAGAAAGATTCAACCAAGATTGAATACAATGAGTTATTTCTAACTAACTATCCAAAGGCTCCAAAGTTATTGCAGATACTTTCAAATCGAGATAAGCTATCTATCACTACATTCAATACAGACTGTAAATCAGCTACAGAAGAATATACAGTCAACTATTCTCGATATCAGTATAATTACCTGGATGGAAAATTAACCTATAAGAAAACACCTTTCCTTAAAAGATTCAATCCAGTGATTCAATATACCTTACGACCAGTACATAACTTCCATGATTTAGATTTAGGCCTGAAGTACAATACCAGTAAATTTAATTATGAGGCTGGGTTGAATATCAACTATTATCCCAAACTTCGTGACAATTTAGGTCTCGACCCATACCTAAGAATTTCATACAATTTCTAACATGGCAAGAAAAAAGACCTTAGTTGAAGATGCAAGTCTTACACCCGAACAACTTAAGACCTTGGTTCGGGTGATGAAAGACCCGTTCTTCTTCTCTACTTTCTGCTACGTGATTAACCCCGTATTGGGTATGGTAAAGTTCCTTCTCTATCCTTTTCAGAAGGCAGTTCTTTACCAATTCATGCTCAATAGGTTCAATATCATCCTAAAGTTCCGTCAGGCTGGTATTACTGAGCTAATCTCTCTCTACTGTCTTTGGTTAGCAATGTATCATCCTAACAAGAAGATAAATATTATCTCAATCAAGGACACCGTAGCAAAGAAGGTACTGAAGAAGATTAAGTTCATGTACAAGAACCTTCCTTCATATCTGCAAGAGCCAATTATAAATGGTCGTGCAGGGGAGTTTGGTTCTGTATCAACTATAGAGTTTGCAAATGGTTCAGTTATTGAATCTATACCAACATCTGACCAAGCTGGTCGTTCTGAATCTTTGTCGTTGTTAGTAATTGATGAGGCAGCTATTGTTAGGTGGGCTTCAACTATTTGGGCCTCAGCTTTCCCTACTCTATCAACCGGTGGTGCTGCTATAGTAAACTCTTGTATTACGGGAGATACCCAGATTATTGGCAATGATGGTCCTTTTAGGGTTGATTCTATTTGTCCCAAAACTTTTGGTAAGATGGATATATCACATCTTGGACTGAGAGTATTATCACATACTGGAAAGTGGCAGAGAGTACTTGGTTCTGTAAATAAGGGTGTACTTAAAACTTGGGAAGTTCACAATGAGCAAGGTAGGGTTATTAAATGTACTCCAAAACATAAGTTGTATACTCTTGAAGGTTGGTTACCTGTTTCAGAGATAATCAAACGAGATATACCTGCTATCTTCTATCATACTGGTATAAGTGGTATGGAGCAGAATCCAGTAACCGTAAAACCCAAGAAAGAGATATGCAAACCCATACCTGGTTATCCAAACTATGAAGTCTCCAACTGGGGAAGAATCTTCATTGTAAAGAATGGGACGAGGGTAGAGAAGTTACCAAGATCTTGTAATAATAGGGAGAGATACCTAAATATAAGGTTGTGGAATAAGGGTCAAAAGAAAAAGATATGTGTCCACAATCTGGTGGCTAAAGTATTCTTAGGAGAAATTCCAGAAGGATATGTAGTTGACCACATTAACAACAATCCTTCAGACAACTATGTAACCAATCTCCAGATAGTTACAGTAGCTGAGAACAGTCAAAAAGCTGCAAAATACTCTTATGGCATGAAGCTTGGGTCTAAGCTGAAAGGTGGATTCAACTACGACTTAAGAGTAGTAGCTTACATAAGATATCGTTATCAAGAGCTTGGTTACTATTATGGAGTGTTAGATAAGATATCTAAGGAGGTTGAATATAAGTTCGGAATTAAGCTGAACAAACCTTATATTCAACGCATTGTATCTGGTAAAAGGTGTACAAGTATCTATCTTTCTAAGCTTAAAGTAGTTAGAAAGTATTACGATACCATTTACGATATTTGCGTTGAACACGATGAATCTTACCTCATTAATGAAGACTACGTGTCTCATAACACCCCTTATGGTGTAGGTAACTTCTTCCACAGTACTTGGGTAGATGCTATATCTGGAGGTAATCCATTCAACCCCATACGTCTGTATTGGCAGATGCACCCAGACAGAGATGAGAAGTGGTATGCAGAAATGTCTGCTGCACTCGGTCCAAAGAGAACTGCTCAGGAGATAGATGGTGACTTCTTATCATCTGGTAATACCGTATTCGATTTGGCCGATATCAAAGCTATTGAGGAATGCCTATTCGACTACCCGATTATCAATACACGTTTGAAAGGTCAATACAAAGAATTCAATGAGCCAGACCCAAATAAGGAATACTTCATTGGTGGAGACTGTGCTACTGGACGAGGTACTGACTACTCTGCTTTCACCTGTATGGACCGAGATGGAGAAGAAGCTGCAGTATACAAGGGCAGAATACCCTTGAACAAATATGCCCGCTTACTTGGTGATATCGGGGAGAAGTATAACTTTGCTAAGTTAGCTCCTGAGACCAATGACGTTGGTATGACGGTGACAACCATACTTCAGGATGAGGGTTATCCAAACCTTTACTTCTATACTAAGCTTCTTAGGAAGAAACGTAAGAATAGACCTGAAGAAGATAAGTTCCCTGGTTGGTTGACCACAACCAAAAATAGGTCTGTCATCATTGAGAACTTGGAGAAGGATATACGGGAAGAAAACGTAATCGTGAAAGACCCGTTCTTTGTACAAGAAGCTTACACATTCATATATGATGGTGCAGGAAGACCTATTGCTCGGGGTAAGCACAGGATGAACAACTCTTCTATGGACCTTGACTTGGAAGGTGAGACATATTCAGATGACGCTATTTTTGGAAAGGCTATCACTAACCATATCAGGTGTCACAGTGCATCTAATACTGTAGTGATTCCACAGTAGACCATAAACAATCTTATATAACATGAAACTTAATCCTATCAGGTGGTTCTTAAGGTCAAAGCCTGTAGAATCAAAGAACAAAGATGAAGGAAAGGGTTCAATAAGTCCGGGCAGGGTTTCTCAACCAGATGATGGTGTGGGGAACTCTGAACTCATTACCACTCTTAATGGTATGACGAACTTAGTTACCCCAACGTTCAGAACTGAACTAATACCTATCATTCGGGACTTATACAAAATAAACCCGGATGTAAGTATTGCACTACAGGACATGTTCAAGCTGTCCAATACTGGTCATACCATTGACTTCCCAAATAACACGGCTGAGGAGTCTACCAAGATGAGGGAACATCTAAAGAAAGTTACAAAGAGGTGGTCGAGGTATACTGCAGGTATAGACGGGTTGGTAAACAAGTTCATTGTTCAACTATTGGTTAGTGGTGCAATATCTGCAGAGGGAGTACCAAACAAGAAACTTTCTGGATTGGAAACCATTCTTTTCATTAAGCCCGAGACTATCAGGTTTAAGAGAGAAAACAATGGAGTATATCATCCATATCAAAGGAATCCACGTATAGTAGACGGTCTTAAAGATTCATTTATCAAATTGAATACCGAGACCTACTGTTATGTTGGGATGTACAACGACACTGACGAACCGTACGGAGTACCTCCTTTCATGTCTGCTCTGGACTCCATTGCTGGTCAGCATACTATGAGGAAGAATTTCAAACATATCATGGAAATCATGGGTATGGTTGGATTCTTGGAAGCAAAGATGGCTAAACCTCCTCGTACTGCTGGTGAAAGTGAAAAAACTTACCAAGAACGTCTGAACAGTACGCTCCGAAAGATGAAAACCAACATTGTTGGTGGTATGTCTGATGGAGTTGTAGTTGGTTATATAGATGACCACGAATTTGATTTGAAGTCTACCTCGGCTTCTATGCAGAACATTAACCTCCCTTGGAACATGAATCAGCAATCTGTTGCTAATGGATTGGGAGTAAATGGTTCTATCATAGGGGTTTCTGCATCACAATCTGGTACTGAGGGTGGAGCTGGTATACAGCTGTCAAAGATGATATCTCAGTTAAAGAATATACAAACCCTTGTAATCTTTGTACTGGAGTTCTTTTATTCTCTAGAACTGCGCCTGGCGGGGTTCAATAATAAGGGAATAACAATTCAATTCGGGACTTCTACTGTTTCTGATGATATCAAGTTACAACAGGCTCGTGAGTACCGTGCTCGGGTGAATGTAACCCTTTATAATCAGGGTATAATCAGTCAGGACCAGTTTGCTCGTGATATGGGTTATGAGGCCCCTGACCAACCCGAACCTCGAGAACCAGTTGAAGCCGATGATGATTCAGGTACGGGTGATACTACCACTGGTAAGAAGAAAAAGAAACGGGAAGATGATAAGGATAAGTCCGACCGTAGAACCCGAGATAAGAATAATCCAAATCCTAAACGAGGAGACCAAGACAGTAAACCAAGATAATTATGCCAATGGGACAACAGAACACCGATGTGATGGTGTTAAGTGCAGCTCATAGCTTGATGGTATCTGATGTACCAGAGATAGTTATAGATGCTCACTCTCTTTCTGAAAACTTCTACAAGGGCACTGGCAACTTCAGTGAAGACCCTAAGAAGTCCCTGGAAAGATTTGGTATGTGGGGAGGCACTCTGAATGTCAACCAGTTCATGCCAAATGTAACTCCAGAAATGTTAAAGCCAAAGGACAGTGACTTTATAGAGCCGATGTTCAGAATGCTTTCTGCCGCAATCGTGGCAAAGAAGTATAACCCAACCGAGTTTCCGGCAGATATTCTGAAGGAATCTATGACTTTGCTTGTGGGTCAGTCAGTAAACCTTGACCATGAGACTGATGTAGCCAATGCTATTGGTGCAGTTAAATCTGTAGAATGGCAGGAAGCCTACAAGGATGAAAAAACCGGAATAATTATTCCGGCAGGTATAAACGGTATCATGAAAATCGATGGGTTATCAAATCCTCGCATTGCTCGTGGTATTCAAATGGACCCACCATCTATCCACTCCAATTCGGTTACAGTTGAGTTTGCATGGGAACCTTCTCATATCTTCGACGATATGTGGGAGTTCTATTCCAAACTCGGAACTTACACTGAAAACGGAGAACTCATTCGTAGGGTTGTTACAAAGATTATCTCCTACAAAGAGACTTCTTTGGTATGGCACGGAGCAGACCCATTTGCTCAACTTATCAAGAGTGGTAAGTTAAACAGCCCTGCTTATGCAGGAAGTCAGTACTATTCTTTCTCTGAGGACAAGGCTGCTGAGGCTAACAACCCAGCAAAGCGGATATCTCTCTTCGACTTCAAGGTTCTTTCAGAAAAAGAGATAAAGTACAATACCACCCAATCTAATAATGAAAAGGGTGCCGGAAAGGGTAACCACAATAACCAAAATAATAAAACAAACATGGACAAAGAATTGCAGCAGATGCTGACGAGTCTCTTTGGTGAAAATCTTTTGACCCTTTCTGAAGGTCAGGAAGTTTCGACCGAGCTGGCTCTCTCCCAGATTAAGACTCTGGTACAGCAGAACAAGGACTTTGCTGAGGCAGTCGAGGCAAAGAACAAGGAGATTCAGACTCTCACGGAAGAGAAGACCAATCTCGAGAAAGACCTCAAATCGTACAAGGAGGCAAAAGAAAACTGGGATGGCCACATCCAGATTTTCCGTGAGGAAACGGTGGCAGCCTACAAAAAAGTTTCCGGAGAAGAGAACGTAGACTCGAACATCCTGGCACTTCTGGAGAATGAGGGAACTACGATGGAAACTCTCAAGGCTCTGCGTAAGACATATGACGCCCAGCTGGAAGAGAAATTCCCGATGCACTGCAACCACTGCGGCTCTCATGACGTGGGCCGTGCTTCTTCTATCAATCCCGAAGAGGACGAGGAGAAGAACCAGGCTCCCAAGTCCACTCGTGACGTAGCTCAGACTCTGGCAGACCGGAAACTCCGGGGCGAAATCAAGAAATAAAACTGAAGAGTAACTTAAACATTAAATTAAATTATGGCAGACTTACACAAAGTGGGTGGACGAACCCCCCAGGCTGTGATTTACAAAAGTGAATCGCACAAGCTTCATCAGGCATTTCCGGTAAAGGACGGTGACACCATCGTTCAGGGTCAGCCGGTAAAACTCAACACCGATGGTACCATCTCTCCGTATACCGGAGCTGAAGGTGAAGTATACCTCGGTATCGCTGTTAACTACAGCAAGTACCCTGCATACCCTGCAACGGCAGCTGGGGTAGAAGTAACCGTAATGATGGAAGGATTTGCCGTCATTCACGGTATCGCAAGGGCTGAGATTACAACGACTGGATATGTCAAGACTGACGGTACTCTGGATGCCAGTGGTACGTATCCCAACTTCTCACCTTCGGCAAGTGGTGCTGAAACCAAGTTCATTGCCATCAACGTGGCCGAGGTGGACGATCTGGTACAGATTTTGGTAAAATAACTGAAAACATAAATTCAATATGGCAGAAAAAACTTTAACTCGGGAGCAGTACTTAAAGGAGCTTCCCGAAATCGTAAAGAACATGGATGGCTTCCGACAGGGAAGCAACAAGAGTCTCCCGGTGGACATTCATTTGGGAGATATGCTCCAGGAGAAATACGGCATAACTCAGGAGGACTACTTCAAGGCCGTGGGATTCAATCCCAAAATCGACACGATGGAGAACATCTACTCGATGCCGAATCCCGAACTGCGCTGGCTCGTGCCGGAGATCGTTCGTGAGGCAATCTACCTGGGTATGCGAGAGGCTCCGTTCTATCCCAACATCATAGCTTCCGACCAGCCTATCAACGGGCTGACCGCTATCATGCCGCTCGTCAACATGTCCGACGCCAACCCTGCCCGGGTGAACGAGGCTGAGACAATTCCTCTGGGTACCGTATCCTTCGGCCAGAAGTCGGTCAACCTCTTCAAAATCGGCAAGGGTTTCAAGGTTACCGACGAGGTACGTAGCTACGTATCGATGGACGTCATGGCTATCTTCCTCCGTGACTTCGGCGTTCAGCTGGGTTATGCCATGGATGCACTGGCAATGGATGTCCTCGTCAAGGGTAACAAACTGGACGGTTCCGAGTCGGCCCCGGTTATCGGCGTAGGCAATACTACAAAGGGAATCCAGTATCGTGACCTCCTCCGGGTATGGATTCGGGCATCCCGTATGGGCCGTCAGTTCCGTACCATTATCGGCGGCGAAGAGCAGGCACTCAACCTTCTCGACCTTCCGGAGTTCAAGCTGCGTTCGTCGGGTATTACCGATGCCCGCCTGAACCTGAAGACCCCGGTTCCCAACTCGGCAGACTTCTACATTCATGGCGGAACTCCGGCAAACGAGGTTATGCTCGTAGACCCGGCAGCTGCCATGATTAAGCTGACTGCAAAACAGCTCATGCTGGAGTCTGAGCGAATCGTATCGAACCAGACCGAGGCTATCTATGCTTCGCTGACGACCGGTTTCTCGAAGATGTACCAGGATGCTTCTATCCTCATCGATGCCACGAAGGACTTCTCAACTCAGGGATTCCCTGACTACATGAACGTAGACAACTACCTGACCCATATCATCGAGTAACCTTCACAACTCAAACCTGGGAGCGGTATAATACCGCTCCCTTTAATCAATTTAACTATGGCAAGTCCCAAGTACATAAAACTTAATCCGAAGGCCAGTATCTTCTACGACCAGGCTTCCAAGATTAAGGTTCTCCGTAACGAGGTTGTGGAGATAACCGAAAAACAGTTCAACACTCGAGTAATCAAAGCAGCTATTGCAAACGGTTACCTTCAGGAAGCTAAGGCAGACGAGTTCAAGGCCGGTGGTGCAAAGGTTAATCCCCCTGCTCCTAAGAAGGAGGTAGACCTGGAAGCCGTTAAGAAGAAGTTCGAAGACCTCGCCGAGGCAGAAGAGGCTCCAGAGAAAATCAAGGAGCAGTTCAACACGGAAGAGCTGAAGGCCCTGGCCATCTCCCTGGAGATTGAGCCCGAAGAGGGTGATACCAAACTCGACCTGGTGAATGCTATTCTCGATGAGCTGAAGGACGAAGACTACGAGTAAGCTATGGAAACGGTAGATTTCTTATCTACCATAGTTGGACTCAATGCAAGGTTCAGGGCATTCGCTGATGAACTACCCAATGACTTTACAGTAACGTGGACATTTGGTGATGGGAAGACAGAATCACATGTAGGTGTGGTAACTGCTTCCCATCTTTATGAAACTCCTGGTGACTATGTTGTCAAGGTAACAATAACCAACAACGTAGGCGGAGCTAACCTTTCCAAGTCAAGAGTCATTGGAGTTAGTGATAAGGTAAATACCCAGTTGCCTGGCAGTATCTATGAGCTGATTGATACTTATATCCCTGAGGATATCTTCGGTAAACTTTCTCTTCAAGAGAAGCAACAGTTTATTGAAAAATGGCAGCTGTATATTCAGCCGCTAGTAAATCACGAAGTACCCATAGAGGAATTTAATAATGAGTTGTATTATGAAGCTCTAGAAAACCAGCTAATTATGGAATTGGCAGCCTATGATTTCATGGTTGTACAGATTTCATTGATGGTTGGTGCTACTGCAGAATCCGTTAAGGAGAGTAACTCATCCTCAAGTTCTGAATCCGAATCCTCAGAGTCAAGCCGAGGTTCAGGTGAGGTTAAACGAATACAAACAGGTCCAACTGAGGTAGAATTCTTCAACGATACTGACTCTGAATCTAAAACCTCATCCAATGTTATTAAAGCAATGCAACCAGGCGGAGTTATTGATATACTTAAACAAAACCTATGTATGCTTGCTGAAAGACTTTCCATCTATCTACCTATTTGCCGTACGGTGAAGAAGGTAGTAGTTCCCAAAGTAGTTAACCACCGGAGGCCAGGACCACTCGATGGCCCAGACCCAGGCTTCCCCGTAAAGAAGTAGGGTATGGCACGGAGGAAAAGAATTACAAAAGGAGTATGGGACAGATACAAGGCCATTGTAAATGACTTTGTTGAAGTGGATGCAGGAAAACAACCTCTAATCTGGTTAAAGAGATTTGACCAGATTCTGTCTTACGGTGAAGATGTTGGTAATAACTACGAACCGTATTTTCTGGATGGCTTAATCCAGTATAACTATATAAGAACATGGCCTTCATTAAAAGAGACCGTCTCGGGTGAACTGGACGGTATCAATATCGTGTTATACGTAACCAAAAGGTCACTGGAAGAGAATGGACATATAACCAAAGAGGGATATTGGAACTTTGACTGGGCTCAGGATAAGTTTGTAATCAATGGTAAAGTATATTCTCCAACCGGTGATACTCAGGTTGCTCAGGCACATGATGAGGCTTTGCTCTTCTTTGTTGTACTGAAGAGAGAAACTCCGGAGGAAACGAAAAGGATACTCTCCTATATGGAGAACATCGATAAGTACGTAGAGCTGACCAAATACATTCTTGAACTGAGTGAAATAAATCATTACGAGGATGAAACCACAGTAAAGACCAATACGACTTTCAAAGTGAAACCCAAATAAAAAAAAAATGGCCGAAGTAAAACAGAACGGTGTAGTTGTCAATCCGTCGACAGGTTCTGGTGATACTACTCTCCAAGTAAAAGCCGAAACCGTTAACCGTGGTAACCGTGTAGCTCAATTTGCTACCTTCGAAGTAGAAGGTGTTGGTGTTACTAAGAAGAAACAGTTCGTAGCAAAACATCTCCCCGCAGATGAGTTCATAGAGTTCGATAACCCGAAGCCTGCGGTAGACAAGGATGGTGGTACTATTACCTTAACTGGTAAGTCCAACACCCAGAAGATTACCTTCTCGAAAGGTACTGGAAATATCATCAGTGCCAACCTAGAGGCAATCAAGTTCATTGCAAACGGATCCGAAGCTATAAGCGGTACTGCTATCTCGGGTGACCCGGGTGCAAAAGCAAAGTACAGTTTCAGTTTAACTCTGACTGCAGCAGTGAATGAAACCATCGAAGCCCGTACACAGCAGATTGTTGCAACGGCAAACGGTGGTCAGAAGGCAACGGCCACTCTGAACCAGACAGCTGGTGACCCATTCATCGAAGTTGCACCGACCTCCGTCGATGTGCCTCAGAATGGTTCGACAGTTCAGGTCATTGTGGACACCAACACTACCTTTACGGTTACTCCAAAATCATAGTGCTAATGAGTCTTGGTATAGCAGGGTGGGATATCTCTGCTATGCCCCTAAATTTAACCTTTAATGTATGGCAAAAATTACTATACCTTGGAATGATGGTTCCGGTGATAGCTTTTACATTGACTACACTGGGATAGAAGGAAGCTCTGAATCCCTTATAACTTCTGATACAAACCTAACCGGCGTAGAAAGAAGGAAAACTTTGGTATTCAGGACTACAACAGCAAATGTAGGTACTGCACAACAAGCCGAAGCTTACCTAACAGTAGTTCAAAGAGCTGATAGCTTGATAGTTGCTATGTTCAAAGGTGTAGTATCTATCTACGATGACAAGAAGGCAGGTTACAAAATAGACGAAGCTAAGTACCTAAGGACACAGCTTGAGGGTTACATGAAAACTTCAGAAGACGAGAAAATATAATTAAAAGAGGAATAAGATATGGCAGAATTTCATGAGATTGGTAGTTCTCAGTTTACTGAGGTAACTCCAACCGGTACTGAACAAATTCAGATATCAGCCACACAGAAAACTACTCTGCGGAATATAGCTAATCTTTTCAAGGCTATGTCTGCAGCCTTAACAGGGTTCACCCCTCTCGGTAAAGGAGCTCCGAGTATAAATTCAAGCTCCACCATACTCAAGGCATTCCAAGCTCTGTATCAGTTGGTGGGTTCTGCAAAAGTAAAGATACTCGGTAATAATGGGTCTACTCCCGGATTTGTATCATGGTCGGGTACTACTTGTTATGGTATTCTGTTTGATACCGCCGGTGAACAAGTGTACATCAGGGACCGTTGGACAATAAGCAATCCTTCAGAGCAAACTGATGCTCAGTGGATAACTGCTATAAAAGCCGGTAAGGCCATTAAATTTGGGGGCAGCGTAAGTATAGCTGACTTAAAAATATCGGGTTGGTCGGATATTACTAAGTATGATGATGTCCAATACCCTTACATTAGTAATGGGGATACTCTGATAGATGCTCTGAGGAAGTTACAGTGGATGACTGGTAACAATACCATTAAGACCTTTGGTAATGTTTCTGGAGTAGGTATGATGTGGTGGGATGGGGATGCTCAAGCTGACTTATTCACGGCTTTCTACTTCGAAATAGAGACACGTAAGTTGTATATCATTTTTAAAGATAACTTCTCTGAATTAGGTGCACAGGCTACCAATGACCAAATTATAAGCTACATTAAACTTAATGGTTCTAAGATATACATAGATGATAATTACCAGGCTCCTATGATATATACCAATCATTCTTCAGGGTCTTTAACTCTCGGGGGTGGCTCAAGCGTTTGGTATACGGGTAGTACTATTCCAACGGTAACTGTCAGTGGTATCACGTTTGATGTGAAAAAGCCTACGGCATATTTTATATGCCCATATAATATAATCCCAAACTTTAAATCCTTATTAAATACAAATACAATATTACACCATAATCAGAACTCCTCCAGTATGAGTCCCATTTCAGGTTACAGGGTGTATACTCTGTATTGTCAGAAAGTAATACCTACAAATCAAACCCGTGTAGCCATCGACAAAACTAAAAATCACATTTTTATAAACTTAGATTTTTATAATTAAACTACATACCACATGAAAATCTCAAAACTTGGCTGGTTATATATCGGCCTGCTTATTGTATCGGTAATAATTTTCTCCTGTATCTGGCGATGGCTGGATAATGGGCTGGTAGCATTCCTGCTCATCATATACCCGATAGCATATTTCATTGCTGGGTACTTTGCACATTATCTCAAGATAAAAGCAAAGGCTGACGCAAAGGAGAAATAGGCAATGTCTAGTATCCTAAAAGAACATTCCCATAAAACTAAGTTGGGCAAGTTCTTGCATACTCTGGTACATATCTTTTTGTATATTTGGCAATTACCACAAAACTTTGCCGGACTTATATACCGGATAGTTCTAAAAGGTGAGAAAAGAACCCTTAAATAAAGAAACACTGCTTTCTATGTGGCTCCCACAATGAATGGCGGTGTAAGTTTAGGAAACTACATCTTCCTTTCAGAGAAGTCCGGATTAAAAGAACCGGTATATGACCACGAGTTTGGCCATTGTATACAATCCCGAATTTTGGGTCCATTATATCTACCAACGGTTGGCCTATGTAGTGGCTTGCACTGCTTGTTCCACAACAGTGCTAATAACTACTACGACTTTTGGACAGAAAAATGGGCAAACAAACTCGGGGGAGTAGAAGGATATGCTGGTGAGTTCCATTATCACAAGGATGGTGTAATCAGAACTGCATATACAGAACTGAAAGCTTTTTACGGTAAACATTTTTAACAAATGGCAAGGAAGGTTAATATCACACTTCCCAAAGTATCTGACCTTGTTCTTCAGGTAAAGCTCAATGGTGAATGGCAAAAGGTAGAATCCTTAGTCAGTAACCTTGGGCCAAGTATGCAGAGGGGATATGATAAAGCCGTGAGTAAATTCTCACGCAACCTCCTTGCAATCGTAAAGAAGTCACTAACTTTGGGAATACCACCAGTAGGTGGAGGAGTAACATGGCAACCATTGGCTCCTTCAACCATCGAAAGGTATGGACAACACCCAATCTATAACCTGACTGGCCTGTATTCCAGGTCAGTTGGGTTGTTTAGATATAAATCGAAGGTTCTAATAGGATTACCCATAGGAATCATACGCTCTTCACAGAAGAAGCTAACTATGAACCAACTAGCCATAATGTTGGAATTCGGTTCCAAGGATGGTAGGATTCCACCCCGGCCCGTGTGGGCACCATCTCTCAAAGCCGCTGGTGGTAAGAATAAGCTCAAGCAACTTATCCTAACGGAGATACGTAAAGAACTTCAAAAGTATGGTGTAAGACCCAATCAAGTAAAATGGTAAATTCTCAGGAAATCGTAGAGAGGTCCATATATGTGGCATTATTGAATATGACCATTAAATTGGGCTACACTATAAATCCAGAAGACTATCTCCCAACAAGTGAAGCGAATGCAAAACGCTTCCAGGAAGACCTCAAAAAGATTACCGATGATAAGGGTTTCTACGTCGGTATATTTGGAGTGGGTAATAACCACTCCCGAGGTATTAAAGAAACCCCCCGTATCGTAGTGGATTCAGAAGGATTTTATCCTGGAGATATCGGACTACCGAAACAGGTAATCGAGAAAGAAGAGGGCATAGGCTACACTGCAACAGAAGTAGCCTTTGAAACCCTATCACAATACATGAACATACGGCTGTGTGCACACTCTGCAGAACACATGAGATTGTTGCATCAGATTATGTTCTGGGCAGTTCCTCAAAGAGGCTACCTAAAACCCCACGATGAGCCCAAGTTTTTATTCACAGGGAATATATTCCTCCGGATAGTTAATTTTTATAACATGCCGGATTTGGATAACGGGTTAATGGAAAAGGTATACCAATTTGAAGTACAGGATTGCCTCTTAGAGGGAAATACTCCCCCAGAGGTAATTACTCCAATAAAAGATATTTCTGTGCTTCTAGAAAATGCCGATTACACTCTGAAGGTTCCCAAATAACCCGACCCCCCTCTACCACCTATCAATAAAGGTTCATACTTTAAGGTTAGTGGGGGTGGCTTCTTTGAATATGCTAACTAATCAAAAGTATGACTAAAGAAGAGTTAAAAACCCCAATAACGGAAGCTGTTATGAAAAATGACATGAGGAATCGTCATGGTAAAAACCTCCATATACTCCTGGGTATTTTGGATTATATAGATTCAAATATATCTTCTTATGATACCGATGGCAATGTAGTATTGAAAAAAAGAGGTTCAAACTGTTAGGTACTGATGAGAATGGTGATACTTATCTACTTATTGCCTTAAACCGTTATCCTAGCGAAGACGGTAGTAATAAATATGCTACCGAGGTAGGTTCTACTAAAATACATCTGACTCTGAATACCAGTGAGGAATCTAAATAGGGTAACAAGGTTCAGGTAGATACTCCAAGTGGAGAAAAAACTCTGGTATATTCAGAGGAGACCCCCAAGAATAAAGAATTCAATTAACCTTAATCAATAACAATATGCCACAGACTCCAAGAGTTAGGTTCAACTTCAAGAACCTAAATGTACAATCGAGTGTGCCTCTGTTGGGCGTAATCAACATGGTAGCTCGTACTACCAAGGGCCCGTTCGAAGACCCTCAGGACCTGATTTCAAGCCCCTCACAGTTCGCTCGCATCTTCGGTTCGGAAATAGTTCCGGATGGTTCGGTATCGAACATACTTAAAGCCCTTGAAATGGGTGCAAAAGTCCGGGTATCCCGAGTAGCTGGTAATGGGGCTACTTACGGATGGGCAAAACCCATGACTGTAACTAGGTCAGAGGGACGGGCAGTACCTTCGGTAACTGTTCCTGACGGGTCTTCCGTAATCTCTATAGTAATCTCCGACCCGAGTGGTGCTGAGAACAGCCTGACTATGCACATGGCTATCCGTACTAAGGAAGCAGGTTCCCCGGTATTGGATTATACGGGATTAAATCTCAACCGTCCTTTCTATCTGAAACTGAATATGTCCACGGAACCAACTCTCCGTGCAAGCATTATTCAGTACGGTGCAAGGGATGAAACCACCAATGTACCCACTTCTGACAGCATACTTAATGAAATGCTGTTCTTCTCGGCTGTATCTGCAAACACCACCAAGGGAGTAACTAACCCCTCTATCAACGTGAATACTCTCCAGAACTTCCTGGACAATGCTCCTAATATTACCTTCGAAGCCATTAAGGGTAAAGAAGGAGATGGACAGGGTACTATGAAGAGCCTGGCTACCGGTATCCAAACAATGGAAGATATCATATCTATTCTTCGTCAGTTCTCTAATTGGAACTCGATGATTACTATAGGTAAGATTACTTCCGGAACTGTAGGTGCCGATGAACCCAGTGATTCAAATGTATACATGGAATGCTCGGAGGGTAGTGCAGGTACAACTCCTACGGCTAATGAGTGGCTTTCGGCTTATCAGGCCAGCAAAGCTTACTACGAAGCATACTCGGTAATCCTTTCCCATATCCATCAGCATCTGCCCGATGACTACACAAAAGTGTATATATCGGTAGGAACGGATGTTCACAATACGTTCGAGAACATGCTGTATGTGGAGGTACCGAAATATGCTCCGGGCACTCGTACACCAGCCACGGTAGCAGAGACTCTCTCTGCTCTGAAAGCTCTGGTGCAGGCTATCGGGGCAAAGAAGGAAGTAGCATACTTCGGCGGTGGTATCAAGTACTACAACGAAAACGGTTCTCTCCAGAAATGCGATGTACTTGGTTCGGTAGCCGGACTGGATGCAATATGTGCTTCTACCTACGGACCGTGGTACTCATTCTCCGGTATGAACCGTGGTGTAATAACCCCGGCACTCGGTCCGGTAATGAAGAACCTCGGAGGTCCTGCTGATGTAGATACTCTTAACGAGTTCGCTCAGTGGTACATGAACCTGTTCGTAATCAAGAACACTCGTACTCAGGGTCAGCGAACTATGCTTTGGCATGGTTTCACCTCTAATCCGGTGGATGATTCCGAGAAATTCATTTCCATTGTACGTCTCAACTTGTATCTGAAGAAGAATCTCCGGCCTATTCTGGAGAGCTACATCGAAGAGCCAAATACCTTCGAGTCGTGGAAAAGAATATACCACGAAGCAAAGGATATTCTGGACGACCTGCAAACCAGCAATGCCATTACCTCATACGAGTGGCTGGGTGACCAGGATGCTCAGAGCTACGAAGACCTTCAGGTTAACAACGAGGCCGATGTCCGCCAGGGTAAGTACAAGGCTCAGCTGAAGTACAAAGAAGTTGTTCCAATGCAGGACATCGAAATGGATGTCATCATCGACATTGCTATGAATAAGAGCACCGGTGAAATATCCATCTCTGCCCAGTAAAACTAACCAATAAATAAGATAATACTATGGCAGGAGCTAAAGTAAAAAACCCGAGGAAGAAGTTTTTATGGCAAATCATATTTGTCAAACATCCAATAAACGCATTCCTCTTTCAGAAGGTGGGTATTCCCGAAATCAGTATTGAACAGGTATCACACGGGGATGTAAACTACGATGTAAAAACAGGCGGCCGGGTATCTGTGGGAAACCTAACTGCTTCAAAGTTGGAAACAACTTCGGGCTCTGATACCTGGTTATGGGACTGGCTGATGTCGGTTCAGGATATGCTGCTCGGTGGAGGTTTAACCCCAAGTAAGTATAAGGAAACAGTACTCATCAACGAGCTGGCCGAGGATGGCGTATCTATCCTTAACTCTTGGGCTTGTACCGGAGTATGGCCTTGCAAAGTAAATGGACAGGACTTAGACCGAATGAGTTCGGACAACACTCTGGAGGAACTTGAGTTCTCTGTAGATACTTGCGAGAAGCTGTAATAAGTTAATCACCAAGGGAGAGCTCTGCAATGAACTCTCCCTTTTTCGTTATCAAAGATTATATTAATCGGAATACACTTAACAACTCAACAACATGGAAGACCAAACCCTTTACGGTAAGAAATTTACCTTCAAACTCCCAAGTGGTTACGAAGTAACCATAAGGGAACAGAATGGAGAGGATGATGACATCCTCTCAAACCCTGTAGATGCCAGAACATTTATGAACATATCTAAGTTCATTTCTGGTATCGTAACTGACACAGACATTACAGCAAATAGATTGCTGAGTGCAGAGGATGTACAGAAGATGCCCTCACTTGACCGATATGCAATCATGTTGAACTCACGAATCTTCTCATTGGGCAAGATTCTTGATTTCAGTTATGATTGGGAAGGCCCAGCAGAGGGTCAGGTACGAACCCTAGATTACGAAGTAGACCTTCAGGAAGAGTTCCTCTTCGACTACGGTACAATCCCAACTATGGAAGAGATGGAAGCAAAGCCCAATGCAATTCCTTTCTATCCGGTACCAAAGCAAAGCAAGGGTATTCAGATAACTACCAAAAGCGGTAAAGAGCTTTGCTTCGACCTACTCAGTGCAGAGGGTGAATCCTATGTAATGAATCTTCCAGCAAAGGAGAGAACGAAGAATCAGGAACTGGTTGCACGTAACCTCCAACTGAAGGTGGGAGAAAACTACGAGCCGGTAAAGAACTTCCGACTCTTTTCTTCTCAGGATATGATGGATATCCGTTCTGCAGTCAAAGGCATGGACCCCGTATTCAACGGTACTACTCAAATCGAGGACCCGGAAACGAAACAGAGAATCATGGTACCGGTAATGGCTGTGGATAATTTTTTCTACCCCAGGGAGAGCTAGAGGATGTATATTTATACATAATAAAGGCAAAGATTAGTATTGACTTTAATACTCTAGCAAAACTCCCCTGGCGGCGCAGGAAGAAATTTATAGAAGCCGCCTCCAATTATTATGAACAACTTGAAAAGGAGAGGGTCCATTCTTAGGGCTCTCTCTCTTTTGTTCGTTAAATCTGAAACTATATGGCTTTTACAAGTGGTAGTCCTTCTGCAGGACAACTCGAGATAGGCGTAGCTCTTGTCCTTCAGGATAGGTTTTCAAATCAGGCAAGAGAAGCCAGCTCGGTTATACGAGGTTTACATAGGGATGCCAAAAATGCTGTACAGGCTAACTTAACTGCAGTTCAGTCGTACGCTAACATGGCAAGTGGTGTAGCTAACTCAATTGTGTCAACGTTAACTACTACCATTGAGACTGGAGCAGACTTCATTGACATGATGACTACCGTAGGTGCTATCTCGGGAGCCACCGAAAACCAAATGTCTGGGTTATCAGAAACAGCTCAGACATTGGGTTTAAGGACCATGTTCATGTCAATGGATATAGCTTCAGGTATGAAATACTTGGCAATGGCCGGTAATGATGCAAATCAGATTCAGGAAATGATATCTGGTGCTGCTATGATGGCCAATGCTACCGGCATGGAATTGGGAGGTAAAGGGGGTACTGCCGACTTATTAACCAATATCATGAGGACCTTCAAACTTGAGGGTCAACAGGCTGCTGATATAGTTGGTGACCAGCTTACTAAAGCTGCCCTGTCATCCAACGTATCAATGACTGACTTAGCTGAGTCAATCAAATACTCGGCTGCATCGATGGTAACTCTGAAACAACAGTTACCACAAGTAGCTGCAATGATTGGTACCTTAGGTAATGCAGGTATACAAGGTTCCATGGCAGGTACTTCCATACGAAATATGGCTGACTACCTGACCCAGTCTATAACCAACCCTAACTTCAAAGGAGCTAAAGCCCTGGCAAAACTGGGACTGGGTAAACAGGACTTTGTAGATGCTAACGGAGACCTTCAGGACTTTGCTGTCATATTGGAAAAGATTGGTACAGCTACTCAGGGTTTATCTACTGTAGACCAGAATGCTGTATTCAAGAGTATCTTCGGTGTACGTGGTATGCGTGCAGCAGTTGCAATCATGCGGGATACCGAGGGTTACTTTGACCTGCTAAACCAGATACAAAACAATTCTGCCGGGTTTGCTGAAGAGGTAGTGGGAAAACGAATGGAAACTCTTGCAGGTAAGATTGATATTGTTCAGTCTGCTGCAGAGAACCTTATGACTACCTTTAGTGGGGCACTTGGTAAGAATCCTATAATAATGGGATTCATCGATATGGTTAGTTGGGCAATATCTCAACTCCGAGATTTGATGGCAACTCCTTTCGGACCTTGGATAGCCGGATTTGCTGCTATTGCGGCTGTCGGGTTAAAGATAGGTTCTATCTGGATGGGACTAAGAGCTCGTTGGTTATTACTCAACGGAGACTCTCAGGTTTCATTCCGAACCATGGTAAGACTCATGATAGGGGGATGGAATCAAGCCACCATATCTGCTCAGGGTTATCTCAACATGGAGAGAGCTATCATGGCTCAAAGGGAAGCTGGTATTAGGGCAAGTGCTGCAACCGTGGCTGCTATTGGAGGTATGCCTGTTTACTACTACAATGGCAACACTCCAGCAAAAATGGGAGCTAATGGTAGGTATTATGCAAATACTGGTAGAGGAGCTTCTGGATGGACTCCTGTACCGGCAGCTATGGTAACTACTACTGATGCAAGTAAGATGACCCGTAGTCTTATGGGAGGTGCTGGAGCTGCAGCTGGTGCTGCATCCAGAGGTGCTCTTGCTTCTGTAGGCAGAGGATTACTCGGATTCGGTTCAAGAATAGTAGGCTTATTTGGTGGTCCACTTGGATTAGCTATCACAGGTATATCCATATTCGGACCAATGATATACAGTGCTATCAAAGGTAATAAGTCTGCTCAGGATGAAAATACCAGGGCTACAAATGACTTAGCATCAGCCATCAAAGCTAGCCGAGAAGGATATAAACAAAAGGATAATCTTCAAATGCTAACTATACAAGAGATGAGATGGTTAGTGCAGACTCTCGGATTATATGCTGAAAGACTCAATCAACGAGATAATAAGGGTACTCACTTAACTATCAATATGGATGGTAAGAAGTTCCTTGAGGAGTATCTCGGAGATAGGGATGCAGAAATAAATGTAGCAGCTGGAGTAAACTAAACAATTATGGCATCACTCATAGGAAAGCCTGTTGGAAAGGTAGCTCAAGAAATAACAGAACTTGAGCAGGGGAGAATATTCCAATCTCCCCTTAATAAGGTATGGAGAGCCCTGATACTCATTAACAGGGCTACTTCTCCAATGGCTAAGGCAGAACCAAATAAACTTGGAAAAGTATATGATGCTCAAAATGCACATGTAGCCAGGAAAGGTTCTTATTCATTAGCTCAAACTCAAAGCGAATGGTATCAAAACATAATTGCTGCAAAGACAGCAGGTATTAACCCCGATAAAGTACTTAAGGCTAAGTCTGTAGATTATACCATAGCCAACAAGTTTACTTCGGAACTCATTAAGAACGATATTGTAATTGCTAATTTGAATGTATCACCTGCAATCAGTTTAGTAATTCAAAATCGTCCTGACAGATTGAGGGTAGAGCCTGCTGCAACTTGGGCAGCAGTTAAATCCATGGGTCGTAACAATCCTTTCTACTTCTACACGGGGGGAGAAGACACTATAACTTTTGATATCTCTTGGTATTCAGTAGATGCGAACCACAGAGATGATGTGGTTAATAAATGCCGACTCCTGGAATCATGGGCAAGAGCCGATGGGTATTCAGCATCACCCCCTACATTACGTATCCAGTGGGGTAATTCGGGGTTATTCGAAGATGACCTCTTCATACTGGCTGCAGCTCCTTATGAGCTGACTCACTTCCAGAATGCTTCTCGTATGATGAAGAGGTACGATAATGACCCAGATACCGGCCAGAGGATAACTAATACGGTTAGCCGACCTTATAATCTTAAGCTATTGCCTAACTGTGCAACTCAAACCCTCACTTTCAAAAGGGTAACTAAGAACAACCGAACCTGGGAGGAAATCATCCCTGCTAGTAAGTTGCAATATACTCCTGGAGTAATTATAGATGGTGGGGAGGTAGATTCTCTAGAAAATTCCGATACCGAGAGAATAGGCACACAAAATTAAATTATTATGGTAACTATTCCTGGAACAAGTCCCTATGAGGACAGTTATGTAATAAAGTTTCCTGATGGAGATATATCCCTGGAAAGAAATATCTCATCCATATCTTTTGACCATATAATCCATTCGGTACTGGAAGGAGAAACCATACAGAACATTGCTTTCAAGTATTATGGAGATTCTGGGATGTGGGGAGTCATTGCAGATGCCAATGATATACTAAATCCTTTTGAAGACCTTCATGCTGATATGGAGTTAATCATTCCTAATTATGGAGGATAGCAAACCCATTCTCGTAAACGGTAATGGTACACCATACCTGGCTATATTCGATGGGGCAGGTTCTCCTATTATGGATGAATTCAATGGTCTGCCCATCGGTATGGAAGTCGAGAACTTTAACTACAAATATACTGAAGGTAAAGGTGACAAAGGTAAGTTTACTATAGTAACTGACTTTGTAGGAATTGTAGACCATCCCTCTCTACAATTCAAGATGCCTTTGAAGATACAGTGGGGATGGATATTCAGCGATAGCTCTTTCAAATCTGGTCCTGTAAGATTAGTGAATGTAAAGAGTCATCAAATAGAATTCACTCCTGAGGGGGTAAAGTTTACCATAGAGTTTGCAGATGCAAAAATGTTCTTGGAAGCTGAGCCTTCTAAGTTTGTGGGCAATAAAACTGAATATCTGGATGTCTTTAAGGAGTTAGCACTCGGTAAGATGCCGTTAATAGTGACTGACTATGCAGAGAAAGCTGGTACGGCTTTGGTGATAACCGATAATCAACCTTGTGATGGCAAAACAGAGCAACGAGAAAAGTAAGCCTTGCTTACCTTGCTATATGAAAATACAAAGCTCCGAGAAATTGGATGATGGGTTGGTAGGGGTAAACATACTTAAGCTATCCCCGGAGAACTTATCTAAACCAGCACAGGACCCAGATAGATATAAGTTGAGAACGATACCGGCTACATTCGCAGAGGGTACTGCAATTGTGGGTTCGGCAACCTTCTTAAACAAATACTCTCAGTTAGTGGGCATAGCTAAAGCCATGTCTGGTGGTCCTAACTTTGTGGACACTCGTGATAACCAAGTAGAGATACATAATGGGAAGCAATCCGGTAAAGCTGTATTTGTATATACCTATGCAGGTGGAACCGGAGAATTGCTTGAGTTCAGGGTTCAAACTAAATACGTTCAAAGTATAGAAGCTGGTAAAGCCTCAAGTGTTGACCCTGATACTAAAACTATTGAAACAGACGTAGTACAATGTGTACCTACGAATGATGACCCTTGTAAGCCAGATGCTTATGTAAGAGAGAACAAACCTGACCTTCTAAGGTTCCAAAGGGATGCAACTCGTATGGCAAAAGTTGAAAGGGCTGTAGTACCCAGTACATCGGTATGTAGGGAGATAAGGAGTACTACTCCAAAACCCCCGGTATATGAATCCCTTACTGATGCTCAGCAGAAGATAGCTTCAAATCCATCTTTAACTAAAGAGGAGGTAAAAGCATACAACTCTCAGCTTGAGTCAGAGTGGAAGAAGTATCTGGATGGGTTAAAGGAATTTGAAGATGCCATACGTTCGGGTAAAACCAATGTAGGACTTCCCCAACCTCCATATGAGGTATCTGACTTTGTAATCAAGAGGAAGGTAAGAGTATTTCTCAATCCTCATGACTATGTGCCCGAGAAATACAAACACCTGTATGGTGGTAACAAAGCTTTCTGGAAAATGGGATTCCGAGCATTGGAGGAAAGAAGTGATATAACCATCATATACCCAGCTAACGGTAAGTACAGTCCAGGTAACAACTACGGTACTCCCGGTGATAAAGTGCTTGCTGAAATGGTGGTTGAGATACAAGTACCAGGTGTACGAGTAGTATCAGATCCTTTGTTTGCAACTCTTGGTGACTTCATGGCCAATGATATCATTGAGTCAGTAAACAGTCAGATTAAATCTAAGGCTAAGTTTGTTGGTAACCCCAACATGAAATCTTCTCAGATTATCGAAATTAAGAATGTAGGTCAAAGGTATTCTGGAGATTGGTATGCTAAGGAGGTAGACCATAGCTTCGATACTGGCGGGTATTTTACCGAGGTTACTTTCGAAAAGAAATCTCGAAACTCTATACTGAACAAGATATCTACTTCTGTCAATATGCAGGAGGTATTCCAGAAAGCCCATGATGTGGCAGAGGAATCTTACACTACAGATGCTTGGAAGATACCGAGTCAAATCAAAGCTGAGGTGGAGAAATACAGAGAGTCATCCTGGAAGAAGGGTGAGAAAGAAAATCCCAGAAGAGCTGGTCGTCAGATTGTGGTTCAACAGGATGCCGATAACCCAGCTGACTACCAAATCTTTGAGGCAAACACTGACTTTCAAGTAGGTAGAAACATAAGTCCTAAAGAACAATGACCTTATACGAACTAATTCAGCAGAGAGGTATAGAGGCAATCGGTAGGTTCTACTCTACATATCGAGGGGTTGTTATAACCAATGATGACCCGGACTCTCAGAATAAGGTATGTATATATCTGCCAAGTATTTTGAGGGGAGTGGAAGTATGGGCATATCCAAAACACCAGCAAGGTGGACCTGGTTCAGGGTTTAAGTGGTTATCTCCAAGAGAGGGTTCTATAGTATATGTAGAATTCGAGAATGGAGACCCAAGACACCCACTTTGGTCTTATCATGGTTGGGCAATAGGTGAAATGCCAGAAGAACTTAACAAGCCTCATGTACTTGGGTTTATAACCCCAAAAGGTAATAAGATTATACTGGATGAAAGTGAAACGGGAGTATTAACTGCAATAATCCAACAGGATATTGTTGTTAAAGCTCTAGAGGGCAACATAAACGTCGATGCGGAGCAAATTATAATGCAGAGCGGGGAAGTTGGTATTCCCGAATCCACTTCAGTAGTAGAAAGGATAAACACTATAGAGAAAGACATCAATAACCTTAAACAGGTATTCTCATCCTGGACTCCAAAGCCTCAGGATGGAGGTGCTTCTCTAAAAGCCTCTGCTTCATCATGGTTTGGAAGTCAACTAATTGAAACCAAGGTGGAGGATATCGAGAGTGAAACAATTAAACAACCTAACTAATGGCAAACTATAATCAACTCAACACAATTGGTAGTGGTGCTTATTTCCCGGTAAAGCTAACTCAGGCTATTGGGAGTGATGGTAAACCAGAAACAGTACAGTTGCCTGATGGAAGGACAGTACCTAAAATTGGGTGGTATATATTGCAGGGGGATGTAGCTTTGATAAAGCAGAATCTAACCGCAATACTCACCTATCAAATCGGTCAAAGATTCCGACAAGAAGATTTTGGTTCTCGAACTTGGGAATGCCTTGAAGAGCCTAACACAAGTGCCCTTAATCTGATGATTAAGAACTTTGTAAAGGATGGCATAGCAGCTTGGGAACCTCGAATAACTGCTCTTAAGGTATTTGCTCTGAAACCCACTAAAGAGTCCATACGACTCTTGATATATTTCAAGATACAGAACTCTCAGAAGGTAGAAGAGCTGAACTTTCAATATAACTTAAATAACTCAACAACAAATGTCTACTAGCAACCCTTGGCTTACTCCCTTTCAGAGGTCATACAATGACATAAAAGCCAAACTAATTCAATCTCTGAATGAAAGGGTTCCAGAGATTACTGATATGAGTGAGGGTAATATATTTATCCTTACACTCTCAATCTTTGCAGGTATTGCAGAGGTGATACATTACTACATTGATGGTATGGCAAGGGAAGCATTCCTTCCAACCTGTAGAAGGTACTCATCTTTGTATAAACATGCAAAGCTGGTAGACTACCATATCAAATCAGCTATACCATCTTCTGTAGATTTAACGGTATACATGCAAGACGGTAGCCCTTTCCCGGTAGATATATCTGTTCCCCAGAATACCGTTTTTAATTCAAAGGACGGTAAACAATGGATAACTACCAGGAATGTAACTATAGAGAAAGGGACCTACACTTATAAAATCCCGGTAGCTCAAAAGGAGGCAGTTGCCGAAGTAGAACTCGGTACATACACTTCTCATGATATTATCATCACTCTGGGTGATTTGCCTACGGATAAGAAGTATGTAGAAGGTTCTATGGTACTTACCATAGGTGGAGAGGCTTGGACTCTGGTAGATACCTTTGCTTATTCAGGTCCTGGTGATAAGGTATACAAGGTAGAGCTTGACAGCACTCTGAAACCTTATCTGGTATTCGGGGATGGTCAGTTTGGTAGGAAGCCCACCATAGGTTCTCAAATCAAGGGTAAGTACTACCTGACTTACGGTTCTAATGGTAATATTCCGGCTAACCAATTCGATAAAGTGCCAGAAGTGATGACTGATGTAACTTCTGGACTTACTTTGACAAACACTATAGCTGCAACCGGAGGCTCAGATTATGAGGACTTCGATACGTTGAAAGAGCATATCCCACTCAGTATCAAAACTCTCGGAGTGGCAATTACCAAAGAAGATTACGAGGCAATAGCTATGCTTATCGACGGTGTGGATAAAGCCTACTGTAACTACATTTGTGGTAAATATGTAGAGATATACATTACCCCAGATGGAGGTTCCGAAGCAAGCACTGAGCTTATCAACAATGTAAAGCAGAGGATGGAATCTTCTAAGGTACTTACTACCAGGGTAAGTGTATATTCTACACATGCTGCCAAGATATACCTGTCAGCAACTATAACCGGCCGGAAGTCTTTCAAGTCAATAGATATAAGCAATCAAGTGAAGAAAGCTTTACTGGATGCCTATAACTATCAGAACTCTTATATCAACAAACCGGTAAGACAGTCTGACCTGTATGCTCTTATGGATAATCAACTCATGGTTGACTTCCTAACTATAACTGAGTTGTACTTACTGCCTTATCCGATAGCTATAAATATCAACTCACAAAATACAGAGGAGATAGTATCGGCACCCGCTCTAAACATAACCTATTTCAAGATGCTGTCATTTGCTACAGCAACTCCTGAAACAGATTATGAGAACTGTTACATTAAAACAGTAATCGAGGATGGTAATGCTTTCTATCGGATATATGCTAACAAGTACCTTTCAGGAAATGCTTTGTACACTGGCCAGTATGGTAAACCTCTTGAGGTATCCCTGACCAAGTCGAAATTCAGCTTAACCATCAACTTACCGGTTGAGAATGCAAACTATGAAAATGGGACCGTATATCAACTAACTACACAACCAATGGGTAGTGGAGGAAAGCTGGTAGACCTTATCCCTCAGAATTACAATATCCCAACTATCAGTTCGGATAACATAACTCTTACAATCAATGAAGTGGTTTAATCCAGCTAAGAGGTTCTTCAGGGATTACATCTTCAGTAACCTATTCGACCATTACTATAAAGCCCATGATACTTATCAGGATTCAGAAGGCAAGGGTATATTCGAAAGGTTCATAGATGTATGTTCAGGTTATTTCGATACTGAAGTAATGCCCGATATAGATAATTTCATGGAATGTCTGGATGTGGATAAAGCCAATCCGATATTCCTGAATTATCTTTGGGAATACTTTGGGTTCATCCCCTATGCCTATGGCGTACTTACTAAGGGAGAACCATATACAGAGGAGAATCTAGAGAATTGGGTAAAAGAGGACAGGGGTTTTCCTACCGCTGATTTCCGATTAGTTCTAAGATACGCCATATCTTTATATAAGATACGAGGTACTCGACGGTTTTATGAAATATTAGGCCGATTTTATGGAGTAACCTTTACTCTCACCGAAGTAGATGAAGGAACAAAACAAGCTGTTGCCCAGGCAATAGGAGATGGTTCTGTAAACTATGACACTATCTCTCACTTCGATACTCCATCAGCTACATACGATACCGAGACAGATTGCTGGGAATGCGTACCAATGATTCTCACTATTGGTATACCAAAGGGTCAATGGGACTTTATGTTAAAGAGGGACAAGGAAATTCAGGAACAACTCCTGGAAGAGTGGAAGCTAATGAACCCAGATGCAACTGATGAAGAGATTCAGGCTGCAAAGGAACAAATAGAATCAGAACATCCCTCTGATTACAGTGATAAGGTACGAGAGACTTTGGTAAACCTTGTCAACAAATACCTTCCAGTAAATGTAAAGTATTTCGAACCAAAAGATAGTTCAGTAGTATTCGAACAAACCTCAGTAGTAATCTATATTGGATATGCTTAGTATGCCTCTAATCTCATTTCTATTCTCAACTGCTCAAGAAGACCCTAAGTTGGACCATGCAGTTCAGTCGCTAACCAAATCTTCTATCGAGTTAGCTGAAGCAGCCTCCAACTACGGAGCTCTAAAAGTAATCTTCGGTATCTTCATGGTATTGATCCTTGTAATGGTAATAATGTTTATATACACTATCTGGAACCTAAACAAGAAGATATCTATAGTATCTGAATCTTCACAACAGGTAGAGAAGTTCTTCGACGGGGCCGCTGATTCTACGGTGGGTATAACCGAGGCTCAAATACTGATTTGCAGGGAGTTCAATTGTTTGGGCCATATATTAAAGTATGCCATACTACAAATAAGATTCGAGAACCATATAGACAACAAGGAGTCTACAATAAAGAAAGTGGAAAGCTTAGTAAACAATGAATATTCTGAGCTATGCGGACTACTTTCTAACTTCACTTGTAATGGTAAACCTCTCTCAAATATCTTTGAGCCTCAGGATAACGAGGCAATAAAAGATTTGGTAATAGAACAGATATACATACCTAAGGACCAGTTCTCCATTCCAAACATGGACCAATCTGTAAGTATGTATCTCAACGGATTAAAACTAATGTACCTTAAAAAATTATAACTATGGCACGAAGATTATTGCCTATTATCGACTTTGCTCATGGGTCTGATGTAGCAGGAAAACAATCTCCAGACGGTAGACATAAAGAATATCTCTGGAGTCGTAAAGTGGGAAAAGCTTTGGCAGAGCGTCTCGAGCAAGAGGGATTCGAGGTAGCTTTCACTAATACCGGGGACACCGAAATCGGGCTGTCTAGAAGAAAAGAAATTGCAAACAAATTAGATACTCCCCGAGGGGGTGCAAAGTTTCTGATTTCACTCCATAACAATGCTGCAGGTATGGGGAGTGAGTGGTGCACTGCAAGGGGTTTTGAAATATATACCACCAAGGGTCAAACTCGTTCGGATTTATTTGCCACGGTGATATTCGAACAGTTACAAGAAGACTTCCCAATTACTGACGGTTATAAACATCGGACAGACCCATCTGATGGAGACCCTGACAAGGAAGCAAACTTCACTGTTCTCATGGGTAATAACTATGAGGGAGTACTTCTCGAGTGGTTATTCCAGGATAATCTAGATGATGTGGCATTACTCGAAGATGAGATTGTAAACCGGAAATTGGTAGAATCTCTCACCAAAGCCCTCATCTTCATCGATGAAAATCTCGACAAATTAAAGTTGTAAGCCATGGCACAGAAGAATGAAACCGAAGTTGTAAATGGTGTAGTACAACCAAGGTTCTATCAGGTGTACGGTGACTTGATAGAGTCTAAAGAGGTTATGGAACCTCTTGCTATAATGGGGGGTACAGGACCTATTTGTGGCTTCGACTGGGTAGATACTACCCAACAGAACATAACCATAACCAGTATCTTCAAAAGGTCCGGTACTATGCCTTCGGGGATAGGCAATATCTTAGGCAAAGCCAGGAGAGTATTTCTTTCTAACAAGGATAACACTGCCGGCCAGGTATTCAATGCCTATACTACTCCAGACGGCTTATGTCATATAGCCCCTGACACTCTTACTTTCACAGGTGTAAGACCTGATGGGGGTTGGCCAAGCTTAACTAATCCTCAGAAGTTGGTAGCTTTTGCAGTAAAAGCGTCCCATACTTATCGTCAAGATGGTAGTGAGAATCCACCGAGCATATCCAATTTTGGATGTGGGTGGATAACTTTCGATGATGTATATGGGTTGGAGGAAATACTTTCTTGGGGGTATGAAAAAATGTTAAGTCTGTTAGAGTCTTCTAACATACCTTTCAATAAAGATACAGACACTCTCATAGGAATATACTTGGTAGGTTGGAGACCCGAATGGGACAGTGATGGAGTAAGCCTTAGGTATAAGGATATTATGGCATCGCTAAACTACACTCTTTGCTTAGTACCCTATAACGGTCAGTTCCCTGTAAAACCATACGGACTCAATCCTCTGGACCTACTCGACTTGAAGAGTCGAGTTAAGGCTTTGGAGGAGAGTACGGTTCCTACTGATGTAAGTGTCCTAACTCGATACTTAAACACTCAGATGAACAGTCAGGGTAAGGGTATAGAGATAGAGTACTCCATTAGTCAGAGAGATGACTACGACGTATATACTTTTAGCAAGTTGGTTATCAACGGGTGTGTATTGGCTAAGCCCTCAGCTCCAGTAAGCAAAGAGATAGGACATCAATGGAGAGAAAGTAGTCCTTGTATATGTATATATACTACGGCATCTGTATTAACTAACGCTTCTCTTCATTCAACCCAATGGGGTATAAAGAGTGGATATCCCCATGTGGATAATGAAGCAGAACTTTGGGATGGTTCCTTTGATAAGTCAAGTATGAGTTTACCGAGTACTGTTACTTTGGTGGCAGTATTCGAAATAAGTTCTCCAGATGTAACTACTTCAGTACTCCCGGGACATGCCTACAGCCTTCTCAACAATGAAAAGGTAGATGGTCTTACAAGGGCCATACTCGGATTGTTTAGGTATACCTTCGAGAAAGGTAATACTGGTTTAGATACCAGCGTAGAGCAAACTACCTCAGGAAGCGGTGATACTCGGTCAAGGTTAACGGTAGATGCTCATTACCATAATGGAGTGGCAGTATTTGACTTAACCGAGATTATGTTCCCTGGATGTCCGTCCTTTAAAGATGTGGCTGTGAACGTGACCGACCTGTTAACTGCTAAAGATTCAAGGTGGGGTCCTATCTTAACTCAAATAGCTAAAAAGTATTCCTCGGGTACTTATGGATATGGGCCATATATGCAGAAGTATGGTGATACAGCTTACTACATTGAAATCTATCCAAACTTCTTTACTACAAGTGATCTGGAATCGTTCAGGGTAACGGTATCCGGAAACAATGGTACTTCTGGCCGTGATTTAAGGGCTTATAAAGTACAACTTACCTTTGTAGTGGGCGATGTTGGTAAGAATACTCTTACCAATGATGCGCGCCTACTTTTGGCATGTCTTAACAATCCTTTCAAATCGAATTATTAAACTGAACCCTAGTTGAGTTGGTTAAGTGGGGCTGGAGTGAGGTTAGAGATAACCTTGCTCTGGCCTTTTTCATTGTTTAAGGTCTATGGCAGCTTGTTCTAAGGTCTTCTGTATAGTCTTTCGCATTTGAGAGAACATGTTGACTGCAAACTTATCCCGGGGCAACTCAAAGTAATCAATCAAGTGAAGGATAGATAACTTACCGTGGGAATCCTTGATACGAGCCTCAAACCATTTGGGAGGTTCTAATTGTATTTGCATCACCAGGTATTCATCAGGAGTCAGATGCTCTTTCATATACTTATGGAATCTTTGAGATTGCTCTTCTTTAATTCGAGTCTCTTCGGAATCATCCAATAACTCTTTATTATTATCGAATAGAACTTCGAAAGAAGTCAACTCTTGATTGAACTCAGCCTGTTTGGTATAAGCATTCCGAAGCAACTTACTTTTATAAGTTTGCAAGGAAGATAAGAGAGTTGCCTTTAACCTATCTTCATCATATTCGTCTTGGTATTTATTAAATACATACAAGAACTTATCCCAGAAAAAAGAGTTAATTATATCGGGAGTAAGATTGAATCTTCTGGAATCCACTCCCCTTGTCAGCCTACGGATTAAAGGTTTGCAGGTTTTATACAACCTATTAAACAAATCCTCATCATAGGGTTTTAATTCTGTTAATCTGTGTAGTTCACTTCCGTTGTTGCCTTTCATAGTAGTAAAGTTATTTAACAATGCAAATATAATATAATAAGTAACCACTTGTATGAATTTTTTATCAAAATATTTCACCGTCTGTGTTCAAGTTAGTTCAAAGATGAGCTCAGGGAACTATATTATCTAGCAGATACTATTGGTTATACACTTATGAATATTATATAATATATGAAACAAAATAGGGTAAAGAAAAGGTTAAACTCCTGTAACAAGTTCACATTCTCTATTGAGTTTCAATTGGAAGTACTCAGGTTTTTAATACAAGGGAAGGAATCTCTCTTGTATGTTCAAAAGATAAAACCCGGGTACTTTACTTTGATTGAACACTCGATAGTGGTAGAAGCCTTGGTAAAGTTCGTAAAGAAATATCAACGAATCCCAAGTGAGGTTTTAATGGTAGAGCAGGTAAAAACTTTATTGGAAGGTAGGGATTATGTAGACTTGGTTACCAAGGACGACATCCCCAATATTCATAAGTTAATATCCGAGCTTTATAATAAGCCTTTGAAGGACGTAGATATCATATTAGAGAACATTCATAAGTTCATTGCTTATATCGAATTGAAGGCTTTGAACGAGAGTATGGACTTCTCTGATTACAATTCATACGAAACTTATCAAGCTAAGTTAACCAAAATACTCCAAAGTTCAAAGCCCCAGAAAAAAGATGAACCATTACTTATGGTTAGTGGAACTGCAATGCGTCAGCTTATGAGAAAAGTTGACCCGGATGTAGTACCTACTCCTTTCTGGCAATTAAATAGATTGGGTAATGGAGATGGCTATCCTAAGAATTCTCTATTCGTTTTAATTGACCGACCTAAACGGAGAAAGACATTTGCTCTCATCAATATTGCAAGAGGTTATCTGGCAATGAAAAAGAATGTTCTTTACATTGATACCGAGAACGGTAAGAATCAGTTAATGGACCGTATGATTCAGTCTACTCTTAACAAAACTAAGAGAGAGATGTTAACTGGTGATTACGATAAGATGGAGCAAAGGCACATGCGTAAATATAAACGTTTAGGTGTAGAGTTTATAGTCGAACGTGTACCTGCAACCATTGCTGATTGTAATACCATTATGAACTTGGTTAGGAAATTGGAAACTGAGAAAGGTATCAAGGTACATGTCATCATGATTGACTATGCTGCAAAGTTAGCCTCTATAGCCAGAGATAGAGATGATGTGGAACGTATCAACAATGTATATATAGATATAGATAATATGGGTGATGAGCTAGGGCTTGATGCGGTATGGACTGCCCAACACGTTACCAGAGAAGGTGCTAAGCATCAAGAAACTAAGTACGAGGATAATGATATCGCATCTGCTATATCTATCATAAGGAATGCAAAATGTGTCATGGGATTAAACTCTACTCAAGATGAAGAGGAACATAACATTATGAGAATGGAAGTTGTAGTTCAGAGGGATGGAGTTCCAAGTGGTAGGGTAATGTTTAATATGGACCCAGAAAGACAACGTATGAAAGAGTTCTCAAAAGAAGCTCGGGCAAAGTATGATGAGTCCATAGGTAAACAGGTAGATGACTTACTTAAGAAAAGGAAAAGGGTAAGCAATCCCAATGCAGACCCCGAAAAGAGAAGTAAAACCTCAGGAGATATTTAGATAAACCTTAATAATTAAAATTGTATGGCACGAGTTATCGATTCTATGGATTTAGCTAAGTTTGGAGAAGGCGTTACATCTTGTAACAAGTGTAAAAAGGTAATAGCCTTCAATAAGAAGGAAATATTTTTAGACTTAAGCTATGGTCCAGGACATGATGGAGAAGAAAGTGTTAGATGTCCTCAATGCAATTCGGTATTACATGTAGGAAAGTTTCACGCCACTGAACACATGTAATTATGGACATCCGATTATTAAAAATATTTCGGAGGAGAGCTTCAAAGGAAATCTGTATCAGAAGACAACCTGGTAAAAGGTACGAGATAGTATGTCCATCTGAGGATGCTCCATTAGGGTATTTCTTTAGAGATTGGGTACCTATCAACTCTCAGCTTGCCTCAGTAACTTGGGAAAAGGTTACCCCTAACGGCAAAGACTTTCACGATAGGTCTTTGGGTTATAGGTCCGACTGTTGCGTACCTTTTAAGAACACTTTCTTAAGGCTGGAAGAAGCCGAGGAAGAGTTGGTAAAGATAAGAAGAGGTTACATAATTCATCACTTGGTTTCGGAATTATGTAAAAGACTACCAGTTAGATAACAACTACCCGGCTATGGTTTACATGGTCGGGTATTTTCGTTGATGATATGAAACTCAATAGCAATATCAAAAGTAAGATGCACCAGTACTTCATTAAGAAGATTGGAGCATTTGATTACCGTAAAGGCTGGATGAAGTCAGACTGCCCGTATTGTGGCGGAGAGAAGAAGTTCGGTATCAACCTTTCAAATAATAGGTGTAATTGCTTTAAGTGTGGTGAGCATCCTTCTCCAATAAGCCTGGTAATGTATCTGGAGAATACGGACAGTTTTCATGAAGTACTATCTATACTTGAATCAGGTGATTATTCTGGATATGTTTTCAAGGAAGAGAAGGTTGAGTTAAAAGGTAAGAAGGAGTTCTTTCTTCCCGATGGCTTTAAGAATATATCCATGGGCACCTCTCTATTAGCAAGGTCAGCCAGGAACTACCTTAAGAAACGTGGGTTTAATATAGAGGAGTTAGCTCGTAAGGGATGGGGATACTGTAATACTGGAAAGTATCTCGGATATATCATTATACCATTCACGGAGCATGGGCAATTAACTTACTTCAATGCCCGATTATATATGGGCGCTGGTCCTAAATATAACAACCCAGAAGTAGATATAACTGGTTTGGGAAAGAGTTTTATTATATATAATACAGATGCTCTAGAAATATACCGAACCGTTTTTATTTGTGAGGGTGCAATCAATGCAGAAACCCTGGGAGAGAATGGGATTGCAACCGGAGGTAAAGCAGTATCAAGATATCAAGTAAATCGCTTAATTAAAAGTCCAGTTGAGAAATTTATCATATTGATTGACCCTGATGCTAAAGATAAGTCATTGGACTTGGCATTCAAATTAGTGCCTTTCAAAAAGGTAAAGGTGGTATTCCTACCCGATAATGAAGATGTCAATTCTTTGGGTAAGCGTAGGACTTTAGAATATGTACGAAAGACGACATATCAGACTTATCAAGAACTTTTAACTATAAAATCAGAATTGAAATTGTGATGGCAAAAAGAGAACCTTCTATACATATATCAAGGGTTACCTTTTCACGGATATTCAAAGAAGTGATGGGCAGGTCTCTTGGTGATAAGTTCATCGATGAATTCTTCTATAAGGCAAGGCAATCCTCATTAGACCATCGTTCAGTGGTAGGGGAGAATAAAAAGGTACAAACCCAGGCTATTCGTAGAGCTTCTGGAAGTATAGGGGATGCAAACTTATTAGCAGATATCATCTATTCCACTAGAGTTCAGCTCAAACATATAGGAGTAACCAAGATAAAGCAAACTGATGCGCAATGGGCATCAGTTAAAGAATTGGTACCTGTTGTAAATGAATTCTGTCAAAAGTTTGGATTCGAACCTCGTCAGGGATATATAGAGTTTGTAACTACTGGTATTAAGCTAATGTCTCAGGCAAAGAGGGTGAACTATAACTTCTGTGCTAATTGGTTACATCAGAGAGTGAATTGGATTATGGATGTATATGAGGCTGAAAAGGAAGTGAAGGAAGATAAATATCCCAAATTCACTCGGGAAGTATATGAACATTATACTAAAGAGATTCTCGATAGAGTAGGTATCAATAACACCTATGACAAGAATCCTCAAGAGTACGTATGGTTTGTAAGAGCAAGGAATCTTGCAGATGAGATTGGTATTGACTATGAAACATTTGTACAGGCCCAGTTTTATGCACTCGAGTTCTGTAATGGTATACCTAAGATAGAGGACCTATCAAATGATAAGGCTCGTCAAAGGGTAATAAATTATATGGCCAAGTTCAATATTGTATCACGTCCCAAAGTTGATAACACCAACTGGGATGATTTTAAGAAATAAGGTTATGAAAAAGAAGATTGATGGGGAAGCTATAGCTTTCTATGTTATTCTGTCGGGTATTATTGTAATGGGGATTTTATTCCTTGCCTATCTCTTCATATTAACTCTACACTCATGATAACTATCACCATAAAGAACTGTAATGTTTGTGAAATTTCTGGCCCAGCTAAGTTCACAAATAAATTATATGAGATGTTCCGGATTAAGCATCCGGATGCTTGGCATATAATGATGTATAGTAGGGCAAAGAATTGGGATGGGTATGTAAAGTATATCTCGGATTATGGGCAATTCAAGATAGGCCTTTTGAATAAGGTTTATAATGAATGCCTCAAGATGGGTCAAAAGGTAAAAATTATAGATAATAGACTCCCGTTAGGAATTAAACCAGTAATTCCAACAGTTATGGGGGATAAAGAATTACGGGAAGTACAAAGGGAAGCTCTAGAAAAGATACTGTATAATAAGGTTGGAAATACTCCTTTCCTTATTTGTGCATCCGACTTGGCAGTTAACTTCGGAAAGACTTTGGTGTTCTGTGGATTGCATCAAGCATTCAAGAGGAAGTTGAAGACTGTCTTGCTGTTGAATAGTGCAGACTTATTCAAGCAATTCAAGAAGGAGATTCCAGAGTTACTACCTGGAGAGAAGGTAGCATTTATCCAGGGGAGTAAATGTAGTGAGTGGGGCAACTTTAACGTTTGTATGGTTCAATCTCTGGCAGGCAACATAAACAGGTATCAAAAGTTCCTTTCGGAAATAGACATGGTACTTATAGATGAGGCTGACGTGATTGACAATAAAACTTATAAGACAGTAATACAACATCTGTATAACTCAAGAGTACGAGTGGGATTGAGTGGTACCCTTTATATGAGTGAGCTCAAGAAGAAGCTGGTTCACAACATGAATATCATGTCATTTATTGGTGATAGAGTAAACCAGGTGAAACTGGTTGAGATGATTGATAAGGGGTACTCTACTCCCATTATCTGTAAGTTGGTATATGCCCATTACAAGTATACCAAAGATGAAGATTATCCCACCGAATATAAGGAAGTGATATCTGACAATGTAAAAGCTTGGCGATTGTCTTTGTCTCGTACTAAGTATAACATCCGACGAAAAAGATTGCCGGCACTCATTGTATGTAAGTTCATTGGTCATTGTGAAAACCTTTACAGGTACTACGTTAAACATCTCGGAAATCAATACAATATACAATATGTCCATCACAAGACAAAAGGGCGAGATGAAATTCTACAAGCTTTCAGAGAGGGGAAAATAGATATACTAATCGCTACTACGATTATTTCTAGAGGTCAAAACTTCCCTGAATTGAAATATCTGCAGAACACAGCATCAATGGATTCTAATGAAAAATCATTGCAGATATTGGGCCGACTTGCAAGAACTCACATGAACAAAAAGAAAGCTTATTTGGACGACCTTCAATTCCCCGGTAATTATCTAAAGAGACATGGTAACCATAGACGAATGTATTATCAGAAAGAAAAATTAAAGGTAATCGGAGTGGAAGGGTAATACGCATATATGCGCACATATATACACACACTTATAACTCTATTAGTATTTAGTATACTAAATACTAATAGAGGTTTATATAGCTAAAGCTATATAAACTTATACTTAACTTACTTAGTAAGTATTAACTTAAGCTAAAGCTTTAAATGAGCACGCACGTATAATGGTGAACCAGAAAGTTAGTGCATATACTATTCTACATCAATGACACTGAAATACATATTAACTATCACTTGATATCAAACTATCAAATATATGGCGAAGAAAAAGAAAGACAAACTTAAGGAAGTAAGAAAGGAGTTAGAGACCGGGGATATTCTTGAACCTATAGACATCACCAAATTAGGTTCAGGTAATGACCCTTGCTTCGGTAAGCATTACGACCTTTCAACCAATGAATGTAAGATGTGCGGGGATTCAGAACTCTGTTGCATTAAGTTCACAGCTCTCATGGGTAAAACCCGTAAGGAGTTGGAAGCAGAGACTCAGTTCAAGGATTTGGAACCTCTCATAGATATGGAAGGTTGTAAAAAGTATTATCGTAAACTGGTAAGGGAAAAACTCGGTAAGAAAGAAATACTCGATAAGCTTCAGAGTAAGTTCGAGTTAACCCGTAAGGAAGCAAGAGATTTATATCGTAAATTTAACAGTAAATAACATGGTTCAATTAGAGTTTACAAAGATTCGAGAGGTTAAATCCCCTAACCGAGCAAATGACGGGGATGCCGGATTGGATTTCTACATCCCTCAGTTATCTGACCAAGATATTCTTAAGGTTGGAGAGAAAGGTGAAAATGACTCTTCTGGTATCAATCGGAAGATGCTTGGTAAAGGTTACCTCAAACTGAAAGGATTGGGTACTGAAGATGTACATGTAGTAATTAAACCAGGTGGAAGACTTCTCATTCCTTCTGGTATAAAGGTACTTATCAATCCAAAAGAGTCCATGCTCATGGCAGCAAATAAATCCGGGATTGCAACCAAAGAGGGTTTATCATTCACTGCCGAGATAGTGGATAGTCCATATACTGGTGAAATGCACATCGGTATTCACAACGGTTCCCCCGAAGAGGTTTGGATTCCTCTGAACCAAAACAAGAAGATAATGCAGTTTATACATGTACCAATTATACTTTCAAACCCGGTAGAGATTACCAATGAAGAGTATGACGAGAAAGCCAAGAATTGGGGAACTCGAGGGGATAAGGGATTCGGTGCTCACGATAATAAGTAAAAACCATGGAGGATAATATAAGGGGATTCCCAGGTTATCACATTACTAAAGAGGGAAAGTTATATAGGTATGGTAAGTTACTCAAAGTTTATCACCATCATAGGTATTTGAGATGTAAGTTACATAACGGTAGTATAAGTAAAAATGTCAAGATACATAGATTAGTTGCTGAAGCTTATATACCTAATCCTAATAACTTACCTATAGTAATGCACTTGGACGATAACCCCTTAAATAATATCGTAAGTAACTTGAAGTGGGGGACCATAAAGAGAATAGGTATTTAGCTATTGTAAATTGTAAATTACCAAGACTTATAGGTAAAAATAATCCATAGCATGGATTGAGAGGTAGTAAAAATCCCAACGCTAAATTAAAACCTGAGGATAGGGTAAAGATAAAAGAGTTACATGTAAAAGGAATAAGTGCTAGAGAAATACGTAACAAGTACTTTCCTAATGTATGCGAAGAAACTATACGAAGGACAATTAACCAATGTTTAATCTAAAAAATACCCGCTTTGGATTCACGTGATATAAAGAAAGAACCGGGAATTATTCCCGAACACAGGTATCTAGAAGAGATATATAAAATGCAAAAGAACCTCTTGTCTGGGTATATAGGCATAGAGGGGCTACCACAGTATCCGGTAGACATCAATACAAAGGCTTCTCAAATCCTGTTAAAGGACTTTACTGCAAGGGTTATAGAGGAGTTATCAGAAGGCTATGAGTCCTTCGAAAATGTAATGGACTTATTCGAGGCCAACCATTCAAAATTGGTACAAACCCATGGTGATTGTATAGAGTATACGGAGATACTCAATCACCTTCAGAATGCCAATGAGGAAAATGCAGATGCAGTACACTTCTTCGTTGAGTTGCTGATATATGCTAACATTCAACCCTATGATATCAAGGCATACATGGTGAAGTGGGTAAGGGATAACAAATGCGAACAGAGTACGGTAGATTACTTTAACTATATACATAGTGATATCCTATATACTGCTCAATCCCTTGGAGTGAAGTGGTTGATGGATGAGAGAGATATAGAGGTAATCTTTGACAGCAACTCAACCAACTTATTGAAGTGGTATGAAGAGAAAGACTCTGAAACTTTCCCTGAGTACAACGATAAGTTAATGAAAGGTGGTCATAAGTATAACCACGAAAACTATGCTCTTCAATATCCCTACATATTGTGGAAGATAACTCACCACCTTAATATAGCCAGGAATTTCCTGAAGAACAAACCTTGGAAACAATCTCAGGTAATGACTCAGGAGTTAAAGTATCAGGCTGAGTTGGTGAAGGCTTTCATATACTTCTGTGGTTATCTTGGATGGATAGGAATGGATTCTAGGGAAGTGTTCTATATTTACTTCAAGAAAAATCACATAAACCTGTTCCGCCAAAAATCTAAGTATTAGTATTAGTATGAATCTTATAAAAACTAAGAGCCCAATAGAGGCTTGGGAGAAGATACTCGAAAACTTCTTAATCAAGAAGACCGAGTGGTTCTGTGAAGGAGTTGGTTACAACCTAACCGACTCTCTATTCACTTATGACTTAATGGTAGAGATAGCAGAAGCTAAGTTCGACCCAAACTTCGACTTCGGTAAGATGTTTGGGTACACCATGACAAAGTGGACAGGTTTAATTACCAACTACTTGGATTTGGATGTACTTGACCAAGCTAAGTTGATGATAAGGAAGTTAGAAGAGAATAAGACCGTAAACAGGAATTATCACATAGGCTTCCATTTTGCCGATAATCACGGCAGCGGTAAGGGATGTTTGGTGGGCGGTATATTCTCTCGTAAGATTGGGATTGAAAATCCCGAGATAACCGTGATACTTCGCTCATCAGAGGTGGTTACACGATTGCCAATAGATATTCTCCTATTCTGTCGTATGGGACAGTATATCTACGGTCATGATAACTTCTCGCTAAAATTAGTTATCAAGGCTGCTTGGGCAAATGATACTACAATCTTGTTGTATCAGAACCGAAAAGATATCAAGGAGTTCTTGAAAGAGAACTGTGATGATGAAGCTCGTAGAAAAAAGATACGTAAGTCTCTCAAGAAACTAATGACAAGTGATGAAGCTGGTTATAAAACATACGGTAACAGTTTCAGAGCTTTCAAAGTATTAAGGAAAGACTTGGGATATAAGCAGAAGTCCATGTTGGCATCCTCTTTAGAGATTGGTGATTGGGATGGTATTCCTTTACCAGAAGTATGCCCATCTATACTTAAGCGAAACATGATAAAGAAGACATACTTAAAGTTCACTGAAAAGTACGGACTTAAGCTAAAGCTTGAAGAAAGTGGGGAAAGGAAAAAGAAGAAACTAATCTCGTTCTCCTCACCAGACGAAGATGATATGGATGATAATGAATCAACTGTAGAATCAGATGAGTAGAGTAAAGGTAAAGAATAACCTGTTAATGTTCAAGAACAGCATGAAAGCTTGGGAAGGACTTAACAGGTTATTCCTGTTCAATACGCTTGGTTTGGATATAGAAAGAATTGGTAAAGCTCAATACATAAATGATTTAGTCATTAGTATTAAAGAACCTCTGGTAGACCCCGAATTTGATTTTGGTAGGCATTTCAATTATACCATGTCAAAGTGGAAGTCATTAGTGGCTAACTATGTTGATGAGAATAGTCTTTCATTACTGAGGCTGGATGTTATAGAGGCTATCAACAATAGAAAGATATTCAACATAGGCTATCAGTTTAATAATAAACATGCCCACGGAAAGAATTGCCTATTATCCATGACTGTATCTAAAAAAGCGGGTATGGATAACCCCATGATAACAGTATTCATGAGGGCATCCGAGGTTACTAAAAGGCTGATATGTGACCTACTCCTTATTCAACGTATGGGAGAATATATATTCGGATATGGGCAGAAGTTTCATGTATCAATACATTTCAGTCAGATATTCAATGATGATACTGTACTTCTTATGTACCATGCCCATGAAGACTTACTTAAGTTGAGTGATAAGCTTGGTATATACGACGGTAATTGGTATGACAGGTTGAAGTATCTGCTTGAGGTGGACCCTGACAAAATAAAATATAAGGTACATAAAAGAGCAATAAAAGTATTAAGACCCGAGCTTTTCAAATATCCTAATACCTTAGCTAAAGACTGTACTCTTGGGAGTGAAGACTGGTTACCGTTCTAATATAGGGAAGTCTATTGAATTGCAAATATCAATGCAATGAATATAGAAGTAAAGAAGTCTCCCTATACAAGTAAGCTTGGTGGAGATATCGATATTACCTTTTCTACAGATATTGAATGGCTATTTAATACCGTTGCCAATATAAGTAGGAAGGATTTAAGACAACTTAGAAGAAAGATAAGGAGGTATATCCATGAAACAAGAGAGGAAAAGTAATCCATACTTTGGTGTAGAAATATCCAGGAGCAAGTATAAAAATGGGTATGATAGAGATATTGAATTATCTATATCTACTAACGGTTATCACTGGATATGATTGCCAAATATGAATATCCAGGACCTGAAAGAACTACGAAAATCTATAAGAAAATATATTAAAGAAAACAAACAATGAGAATATATTCGAACCCCTATGAGTTAATGTCAGAGACGGCAAGAAACTTATGGGAAATGGGTAATGAGGTAAAACCCCGTACCTATCAAAACAAGGTAATAGAAGGCAATGATGACT
>OLPR01000116.1_pt1 | contig 79057 bp, 99 predicted proteins | sample 1672761 | NCBI WGS metagenome assembly OLPR01 (sample SAMEA3136721, study PRJEB25190) | human gut metagenome | biome: human gut; feature: human-associated habitat; material: faeces | place: Austria | collected 2013 | reverse complement strand
CCCCTGCGTAGCTTGAGGGGAAGGTGTCACCTTTGGTGACGGATGAGGTGTTATTTTAATCATTTGCCGTCAGGCAAACACAAATTAATAAATCAGTGTGTTATGCTTTCATCGGCACTTACCGGTCGGGACACCGCAAAAACCGTATCGGCACAATGTGAATGCGCAATTAAGAATCTGCGCCGTAGGCGCACACATTAATTATTAATTATTCATCATTCACTATTAATTCTCTGATTTATTAATTCTAATAAATCAGAGTTATCGCCTGTGGGCAGTTTTCAAAGCATATATCGCTGTGTGCGCCGCCGTTTTCGCCGTCGAAGGTCCATGTCTCCGGCTCGTCGAAGATAAAGCGCGCCTTTTTTGTGTGCTTTATTATTATGTATTCGCTGCTCAGATCGTGGCTGAGCACCTTTGCCGCGAGCGTGGCCATGGCCGCCGCGTTGGGCAGTTTTTTTACGAGCACAAGCTCGTGCAGCCCGTCGCCCAGCTTTATCTCGTCGCGCGGCAGATCGATCAGACCGGCGACGGAGTAGGAGTTTGACATGCTGCCGTACAAAAACTCGCCCTCGATGCAGCCGTCGTCGTACTCGACTGTCACATGGCGGCTTTTGAGCGTTGAAAGGCTCTTGACCGCGCCCAGCAGATACGCCGCCTCGCCAAGCTGCTTTTTCGCCTCCTGCGGCGTTGCGTAGCTGACCTCGGTGAACGCGCCGAAGGCCGCGACATAGTTGAAGTATCCTCCGTCGCGCCGTCCCTCGTCAAACTCGTGGGGTGTGCCGCCTATAAAATGCTGCGCACCGGCAAGAATGTCATTCTTCGGCAGACCGATGGTGCGCGCAACGTCGTTTGCCGTGCCGATCGGGATATAGCCCACCTTCGGGCGCTCTGCAAGCGGCATAAGCCCGGCGATAGCCTCGGCAAGCGTGCCGTCGCCGCCCAGAACGAGCAGATACGGAAACGCGCCGGCATACTGCGTGGCAAGCTCGGTCGCGTGGCCGCGGCACTCGGTGAAAAACAGGCTCACGGCGTACCCTGTGTCCGACAGCAGCCGCAGCGCATCCGGCAGCGACCTTTTGAAGCCGCCCTTGCCTGCGGCCGGATTTATTATCATCATTAGCGGAGTTTTCATCAAAAAAGCCGTCCTTTACGGTGGTTAAGCTGACGAGAGTCGAACCCATATCGGTTTTGATGGGCAGATTTTAGCCCATGCTGCGTTAAAGCACTTGACAATACGACAGCCCATCAAGACAAAAAAGGCGAAAATAGCCGGAAGGGCGCACTGACAGACGATATGGGTTCGACTCTCGTCAGCTTTATCAATTTTATCACAAAATCTTCCCGGTTTCAACGTCTTATATTTGTTGAAATAATACGCAATGTATGTTATTGTATTGTTAGTATAGATGGGAGAGATTAAATGAATTATGTATTTCTTGGGGCGTTTGCCGCATTTTCCGCCGTGCACCTGTACGCAAGCTGGAAGTGCGACAAGATCCTGCGCGCCGTAACGAAGGTTTTTCTGCTGCCAACGCTGCTCGGATGGTATCTTACAACGGTTCAGACGCCACTTGATATCGTCATTGCCGCAGTGGCAACGAGCTGGCTGGGCGATGTCCTGCTGATATTTGGCACCGTTGGGTTTGCTGTCGGAGGATTCAGCTTTTTCATATCGCACCTGTGTTTCGCGGCGGCCTACTGCATGCACGTTGATTTTTCGCTCGTGCCCGTGTGGCTGATGATCCTTGCGGCAGCTGTGTACATTGCGGCGGTTGCACTGGTTTTCCGAGGACTTATCGGAAATGTGCGGCCGAAGAGCCTGTATGTCGGTATGATAAGCTACCTTATCATAAACGGGACTATGAACTGCTTTGCGCTGTTCCAGCTCGTGACGCTGCCGTGCTTTGCAACGGCCATAATGTATGCCGGCGCGATAAGCTTTTTCGTATCCGATTCGATTTTGTTTTACGTCCGCTTCCGGAAAGGCAGGCCGTTTAAAACGCACTTCGGAGTCATGCTTACATACCTGCTTGCGGAGTTTCTGATCGTTTCGGGATTTATCCTGCTGGCGGCATAAAACAACCGAAAAAACCGGCGTCGAATTTTCAACGCCGGTTTTTCTATATACTATTAACTATTACTTTTCGGCTGCAACGCTTGTCCTCTTGCCGACGGTTGCACGCAGGATGAAGAGAACGACAATGGTCATTACGATGCCGATCGGCAGGCAGATCCATGCATTCTTAACAAAGCCTGCAATGATGAAGTTTACAAAGCTTATAAGGGCAACGGTCACTGCGTAGGGCAGCTGAGTCTGGACGTGCTCGATGTGGTTGCAGTTTGCGCCGGCAGAGGCCATGATGGTCGTGTCGGAGATGGGGGAGCAGTGGTCGCCGCAGACAGCGCCGGCCAGACATGCGGAGATGCCGATCATCAGCAGAGGATCGCCTACCTTGAAGATGGGCAGAACGATGGGGATCAGGATACCGAAGGTGCCCCAGCTCGTGCCGGTCGCGAAAGCGAGCAGGCATGCGACGATGAAGATGATAGCCGGGAGCATGCTGAACAGACCGGCGGAAGCGGCCTTCATGACGCCCTCAACATAGGTTGCAGCGCCGAGCAGACCGGTCATGTTCTTCAGCGAGACCGCGAAGGTGAGGATGAGGATAGCCGGGACCATTGCGTTGAAGCCCTTGACTGCGCAGCTCATTGCGTCCTTGAAGGAGGTAACGCCGCGGCAGATCAGGTAGATGATGGTGAACACAAGTGCAACGAGCGAGCCCCAGGGCAGGCCGACGAATGCGTCCGTGTTGCCGAATGCGCCGACGAAGTCGCCCGCAACGCCGCTTTCGGGATCCCAGAAGCCGCCGACGTACATAAGGCCGATGATGCACATGATGATGAGAACGATGATGGGGATGAGCATATCCCACAGGGTTGCCTTGGTGCTTTCTACCTCCTCGTCGTTGCCGAGGGAGCCGAGGTTGCCCTTGAGTGCTTCAAGCTCGCTCTTTGCCATCGGGCCGTAGTCAAAGCCCATGACGATCATGCCGATTACGAACACGAAGGTCAGCAGGGAGTAGAAGTTGAAGGGGATTGCCTGGATGAAAAGCTGGATGCCGGAGATGCCGGAGTCGAGCTTTTCCGCAACGCCGGAGACTGCTGCCGCCCAGCTCGATACCGGGGCGATCATGCACACGGGAGCGGCCGTTGCGTCGATGATGTAAGCAAGCTTTGCGCGCGAGACCTTCTGGTTATCGGTCAGCGGACGCATGACCGAGCCGACGGTCAGGCAGTTGAAGTAGTCGTCGATGAAGATCAGAACGCCGAGGACGAAGGTGGCAAACAGCGTGCCTGCGCGGCTCTTGACGTGGCGTGCGGCCCACTTGCCGAATGCTGCGGCAGCGCCGGTCGAGTTAACAAGCGCGACCATGATGCCGAGGATGACGAGGAACATGAATATGCCCGCGTTATCCGAGATCGCCGGGGTGAAGCCCTCGGTGATCATCGCGTCAAGCGTGCCGACGGGGCTGAAGCCCGATACGAACAGCGCGCCGACGAGGATGCCGATGAACAGTGAGCTGTAGGTCTCCTTGGTGATCAGCGCAAGGACTATCGCGACGATCGGTGGGACCAGAGCCCAAAAGGTGTTTACAAATTCCATGATGTTTCTTCCCTTTTTCCTTTGAATTTTGAACAAAAAATCGAGCCATGACGCGATCATGACTCAACAGGAAAACATCTTGCCGGATCATGACAGCTCTCCGCATAAAGCGACAGTATGCAGAATATTCTCCTGCATCCCAGGCATCCGACCTCGGGAAAGCCGAACCCTTCGGCGATAGCCCCTTTCGCTTAACGCTTCCCGGCGTTTTAAACTAAGCTACTGATGGCGACCGCGCCTCTATCATGCCTTGTTCAATTGTACCTCTATTATATATGCATTTCAAACTTTGTCAAGTGTTTTTAGTGGCGATTTACCGCACCTACGGATACGGTTATCTCTGGTATCCCGGTTCGGGACAATGGTGGAAACCATAGCGTTTCGCGTAACGCAAGTGCGGCGCTGAATTTTGCTCCGCACCTTGTAGGGAACGGATTTATCCGTTCCGCGTGTTATGATTTTGTCGGCACTTTCCGGTCGGGCTGACGCAAAAACCGTATCGGTATCAGTGCTGATGCGCCTCTAAAAAACCGCTTGCGGCAGATGAGGTGTTAATATATCCGCGCCGTAGGCGCTACTTTGTTGCTATATGTAACGGTTTTGCCGGCACCAAAATCCATAGCTGTAGGGAACGGATAAATCCGTTCCGCATATACCGGTTTCGTCGGCAGTTTCCGGTCGGGCTGACGCAATAAATGTATCGGTACAACGCTAAAGCGACTCTAAAAAATGTGGCGGTTAGCACCGCAGATTTAATAACACCTCATCCGTCACCAAGGTGACACCTTCCCCTCAAGCTCCGCAAGGGAAGGCTTTTTAGTGGCGTATTTACGCTGATACCGATACGTTTGTTGCGCCAGCCCGACCGGAGAGTGTTGGCAAAACCATAACACGCGGAACAGGCTTGCCTGTTCCCTACAAGCGACCGTTGGCCGCAGCGGAGAGCTAATAGGTTTTAATTCAACTCCTCGGCAGCAAAGCTGCCTGCTCCCCTTAACAGGTGAGCCAATGCGGTGCGGTGCAAACTCAAAGCGCCTCTAAAAAAGCGCGAAACGCTACGGTTTCCACCGCAGTTCCGAACCGGGCAACCGCAAAAACCAACACTGCACTAACATAGCGCGAGAGTTTCACGGTTTCATCGGCAACTTCGACACCGGGCTACTGCAATAAATGTATCCGTGACTGCCTAAAATCGCCACTAAAAATCCTCTAAAAATTCAAGGGCGTAGGATTTGAAAATTTTTGCGGCGGGGGAGATGACGTCGGCGGTGGGGGTGACGGCGCAGATATCAATGACCTCGGGCGGATCGAGCGGCACATAGGCAACGGCGTCGCTCAGCTCGTCGGCGATCACGCGGTTTACGAGCGCAACGCCAAGCCCGGCCTTGACCATGCCGCAGGCAACGAAGCTGTCGGGCGTGGAGAAGCTCAAATTCGGCGTTATGCCGCGCTTTTCAAAGCACAGGCTGTTGTCGGTCTGAAGGCCGGTGTTTGCGTCGGTGCTCGGCGTCGTGTTTCTCAGCGAGCCGGTCACAGTTCAAGGCGTGTGCGGCGCGCTGCTTATACTCGCAAGCCTGTATATTCCGCATCTGCTCGAGCATTTCGGCGTGCGAAGTAAAAAGATCGCATAATAAAAAACACAGCATCTCATCATTTCGAGATGCTGTGTTTTTATATGCGCTGTCAGCCGCGCCAGAGGGTGGGGGGATAGGTACCGTTTTCGTGAAGCGCGGTGAGCGCGGCGACGGCTCCGGGCTTATCCTCCTTGTAGGTCAGGCCGAACCAGCGGTCGTTTGTGTTCAAAACCGAGATATTTATTTTGCCGCTGTTTGTCAGGTCGCCCATCATTGTCGGCAGCAGGCACTCGGCCTTCATCTCGTCTGCCGGGAGCGCGGCGAGGAAATCGGCAAAATACCGCTCCATAACGGGCAGAATATCCTGATGATAGCCCCAGAGATTCATGGAAACAAAGGTGTCGGGCGCGAGGATGGGGCCGTCCTCGGACTCGGACGTGTCGCGGATGCTGCCGTCGGGCATGACCTTGATCTTGTATGTCTCCCTGACGCCGGTGAGCAGCCCGTTATCGACCATGCAAACTCCGCGCGTGACGGTACCGAAGGGGCTGACGGTGTTTTTCAGCCTGTAGGCGACCATGGCGGCGTCCTGAGCCGAGTGCAGCTTTTCAAGCTGCTCGGACATGACGCGGAAGGCCTCGGCGCCGTAGTAATCGTCGGCATTCATGACGGCAAAGGGCGTTTTTATGCAGTCTGCCGCGCATATGACGGCGTGGACCGTGCCGAAGGGCTTGGTGCGCGATTTGAACTCGGGTCGGCTTTCGGTGAAGCGGTCGAGGGTCTGAAAGGCGTAGTCTATCTTGATGCCGGTGCTCTCCTCAATGCGGTTTCCGAACATTTCGCGGACATCGTTGTATATCTCGTGCTTGATTATGAGCACGATCCTGTTGAAGCCGGCGCGGATCGCGTCGTAAATGGCGTATTCCATAAGGATCTCGCCGTCGGGGCCGAGGCGCTCTATCTGCTTAACGCCGCCGTAGCGCGAGCCAAGCCCGGCTGCCATGACAACAATGGTCTTGTCCATATTTTTCTCCTTTTCTGTGCGGTTATTTTATTGATTGACGCGCGTAGCTGCCGACGCGGAAAAGATCCTCGGGCGGTGCGGCTCTGAGCCATGCAAGATATGCCTCCGGCCAGTGCTGCTGGAGAATGAACGAGTCGCCTCCGTGCTGATATGCGTCGATTATAAGGATGACTAACTGCTCGTAGAAATAGTCCTGCGAGCCGCCTGTGACCTTTGTCGCGGTGTATTTTGCGGCATAGCGGAAGAGAATGCCGATGACCATGAATATGATCTCCGTCGCCGGCGATTTGTCGCCGGATTTGCGCTTTGAGAGCATTATGCCCAGCCGCTGCATTTTTTCAATGCCGCCGAGATCGTGCCAGTTGTCGATAAGTGAGCACAGCTCGTCGGCCATCTCCTCGTTCCCGTCGAGCAGGAAATTGAGGAATTTGCGCAGCTCAAAGGTGTCGCCATGCATTTTGCTGCGCATATAGTCCATTGCAAGCTGCTGATATCCGTCGTCGCGGTATTTTTCCGGCGTGTCGAGCAGATCGTCGATATAGTCAAACAGAAGATCGAGCGCGCGCTCCTGATCGTCGAGCGGAACATAGGCCGCTTCAACGCCAAGCTCGCCCATTATCCCGGCAAACTGCGCCTGCATTTGGCCGAGAAGGCGCGTGTATTCGCCCAGGCCGCGCCGGGCCTTGCAAGGAACGATCATGTCCGCGCCGTATCGGGTCAGTGCCCAGTAGCGCAGAGGCATGCGCGGAACGATGTCCATTTCGGACATAATGTTGAATATGTTGTCTGTGAAAAGGCATGCCCTGTCGAACACCGTGACGGGTGTTGCAAAGCTGTAGGCAAAAATGTTGTCCTTGCCGATGCCGCTTTCAAAGGTAAAGCGCGCGCCGAGCAGGTTAGTGACAGCGCCTCCGCGGCTGTATCCGCACAGCCAGAGCTTTACCCGTCCGCGGTCAAAGCCGCGGCGATCGAGATAATTCGTCACCGCGTCATAAACGCCGTCGGCCGCGGCCTTGAAGCCCACGGCATGGTCGGGGTATGCTTCCTCGACCGCGTGCGCGTTACTGACCCATTCGCCGCCGTAGCAGTGGCTGCGTATAACGACGGGGATAAGGAAGGTATCGTCCGGCAGCTTTTTTGCCGCGATGATGTATCCGCAGGAGTCGGCGCAGCTTTGCTGATCGTCAAAGCGGAAGCTTTCGATAGTGCGGTCGTCGCAGCCAATCGCATGCAGCGCCGCCCTTGCGTGCTTGTCGCCGTCGGCTTTGTAAGTGAACGCGCTCATCGTAAGCCCCAGCGACATTATCGCAAGCTCATGATCGTAGGAGCAGGCCGAGTGCAGGAAAAACGAGTCGGAGTATCTGAATTTGAGCTGCCCGATATCCTTGGGCTTTTCCTCCTTTGATATCATGACGTCGAGCAGCACCTCTCCGTTGACCGGCGTTCCGTTCGTGCCGTCAAAATAAAATCTGAGATCAGTCACAAAAAAACCTCCGTGGGAATGTTTTTACTATTTTAGTATATTATTTTTTTTCGTGTAAAGCAAGGATTAAAATTAACAGTCCTGCACTTGACATTGACCGTGCCGGAGGGTATATTAACTGTGCTAATGCAAACCACACAGTTTTGGGCGGAACTTTTTCCGCTTTCAAACGTATTAATATCCGAAAGGAGCTGCTTACATGAAAAGAAAGCTTATTAGAATAATGTACGTTGTAACGCCGGTGATGCTGGTTTTGCTCTTGGCGCTGAACGTGTTTACCATCTTCAAGGTCAAAGCGCTTGAAGAGAGCGCCGGAGGCGAGGAGACCGAGGACGTTGCGCAGGAGAACGACGTCACCGTCGGCGGCGAGTACGTCATAAAGGCGACGACGCAGATATCCGATGCGTACAAGTCGGGCAATGCCTCGAACCTTTCCGATAAGGACAAGGAGACGCTCGGTATGGCAAAGAGCGTGCTTGACGAGATAATCACCGACGGCATGAGCGATTACGAAAAGGAGCTTGCCGTTTATAAATGGATGACGGCAAACATCGGCTTTGACAGCGGCTCGATGACGGCCATTCCCGAGGATGAAAGCAAGCCTGTGGACAATCCCAACGGCGTGCTCAAGAACCACGAGGCCGTCTGCGTCGGTTATGCAACGACCTTCAGGCTGTTCATGCAGATGCTGGGCATCGACTGCATGGTCGTGCATGATTCGCATCTGTCGCATTCATGGGATCTTGTGAAGCTCGACGGGCAGTGGTACCACACCGATATTTATTCCGATGCCGGTTCCGGCGAAGGAAACTTCTCGCACTTTAACCTCAACGACGAGACGATGATGAACTCGCAGGAGTGGAACACCGACTTTTTCCCGGCGGCCGACGGCTATGAGTACAACTATGCTTACGTCAACAGAACGCAGTGCAAGGATATTTACACTATTCCCGAGCAGGTGCGCGCAGCTATTAATGAGCAGCAGGGCGTCGTGAGCTTTGACTTCGGCGATGAAATAAGCGTTGATATCTATAACATTGCCGATACTATCATGAACCAGATCGAAAACGCCGTAGTATTCGGCGGCGATTACGGTATCGGCCTGAGCTGGAGCTGGCTCGATGCCGATGGCGATAATATTTTCTGCGTGTACATAAGCTATGAGAAGAGCGAAGATCCGGATGTCGCTCCGGGCGTTGCCGACGAGACTCAGCAGAAGATAGACGATGCCGTGAACAAGGCATTCGGCGATATGGGCAGCGGCGATTCTTCAGGCCATAGCGACAATACCTATAGCCACAATACGATAGTAGGCGGTGCCTGCGGAGTTACGAGGATGGCATGATGATAAAAAGAATAGTATGCGCCCTGTGCGCCGTGATGCTTGCGCTTTCGCTGTGCGCCTGCGGCGAAAAAACGAAGAGCATCGACATGCAGGCGCTTGAAAACAGCATGGTAAGCGCCGATAAGACCCTGCCGGAGATGAAAGTTAGCGGCAGCTGGGAAGAAAATGCGGAAAAAGCCTTTTCATATATATCCGATTTGGAGTATAATAAAATTCACGGCTTTTTCCTCGCCTATGCCGCCGACGGCATGGCGTACGAGATCGCTGTGGTGCAGCTCAAGGATAAGTCCGACGCTTCCGCCATGGCCGACAGTCTGCGCGAGCATGTCCGGTCGCGCGTGCAGATGTACAAGACCTATGAGCCGCAGCAGGTGCAGCGCGCCGAAAGCGCAGTTGTAAAAACCGACGGCGACTGTGTTCTGCTCATAATGAGCGACGCGCCGCAGAACGCGGAGACAGCGTTCAAAGAATTCACTAAGTAAACGGAGAGACATACATGGTTTTCAGCAGTACGATATTCCTGTGCGTTTATTTGCCCCTTGTCCTGTTGGGGTACTATATCTGCCCGAAGAAGGGGCGAAACCTGTTTCTGCTGATAGTCAGCCTTGTGTTCTACGCATGGGGCGAGCCGAAGTATGTTTTCCTGATGATATTCTCCATTCTGGTAAACTATATTTTCGGCCGGCTCATGGACAAAAACCGCGGCAGGCAAAAGCGCATGAAGCTGCTGCTCGTTTTGTCGGTCGTCATAGATATCGGCCTGCTGAGCGTGTTTAAGTACACCGACTTTATCATAACGAACGTAAACGCGATATTCGGCTCAAGCTTTGACCTTCTCAAGATCGCGCTGCCCATAGGCATTTCGTTTTACACCTTCCAGGCCATGAGCTACACCATCGACGTTTATCGCAACGATGTCAGGGTGCAGAAAAACCTCATCGACTTCGGAATGTACATCACCATGTTCCCCCAGCTCATAGCAGGCCCCATAGTCCGCTATGCCGACGTGCAGGATCAGCTTGCCGAGCGCAGCGTGACTACGGCCGACTTTTCCGAGGGCATTATGCGCTTCGTTGTCGGCCTCGGCAAAAAGGTGCTGCTTGCAAACCAGATGGGAGCCGTGTGGTCGGAAATATACGCCCTTGGCGGCGACGTCTCGGCGCTGATGGCGTGGACGGGTGCGATAGCGTATACCTTCCAGATATATTTTGACTTTTCCGGCTATTCGGATATGGCTATCGGTCTCGGCAGGATGTTCGGCTTCAAGTTCCCCGAAAACTTCCGCTATCCGTATCAGTCCGTGTCCATAACAGACTTTTGGCGCAGGTGGCATATCACGCTGAGCACGTGGTTCAAGGAATATCTCTATATCCCACTAGGCGGCAACCGCTGCGGCCTTGCCCGTCAGGCACTGAACCTGCTGATCGTCTGGTCGCTCACCGGCTTCTGGCACGGAGCGGGCTGGAACTTCGTCATGTGGGGCCTGTATTACTTCGTGATCCTGTTTATAGAAAAGCTGTTCCTGCTCAAAGCATTGGATAAGCTGCCGAAGCTTTTCCGCCATGTGTATGCGCTGCTGCTGATCGTCATCGGCTGGGTCATATTCGCAAGCGACGACGTCGGCGTTCTCCTGCCGTACCTCGGCTCGATGTTCGGGGCAAACGGAGCCGTAGGCGGCATGGATGTGTACACGCTTTTTACAAAGGCGGTGCTTATAGTTATCTGCTGCGTTGCCTCCACCGAGCTTCCGAAGAGGCTTTTCCTCTCCGCAACGGGCGCAATGAACGAAAAAGCGGCCTTTACGATCAAAAGCGTTATGACGATAGCGCTTCTGGCACTGAGCATGATCCTGCTTATCGGCGACAGCTACAATCCCTTCCTTTACTTTAGATTCTAAGAGGTGAGCGTAATGAAAAAATTCCACATAGCGCTCATCGCGCTGTTCCTTGCCGTCATAATTCTCCCTGCGGCGTTTGTGTTTGCCGGGGAGGACAGGACGTTTTCCGACAACGAAAACCGCATGCTGCAAACCGCGCCCAAGCTTACGTTTGACAGCATCCTCGACGGCAGCTTTCAGAATAAAATAACCGACTATATCTCCGATCAGTTCCCGGCGCGCGACACATGGACGCAGCTCGGCTCGCAGGTCAAAAAGCTTGCAGGCTTCAGGGATATAGGCGGTGCGTACCTCGGCTCGGACGGATATTATATGGAAAAGATCACGCCCGACAAGGTCGATGAAACAAATCTGCGGCGCAATATCGGGCTTGTTTCCGACTTCGTGCAGTCGTGCGGAGTGAAAACAACGATGCTGCTCGTTCCGGCAACGGGCACGGTCATGAGCGATAAGCTCCCGGCGCACGCGCAGATGTATGACGCCGAAAAGCTTTATAACACGGTCAAAAGCGCAATGCCGGACGTGAGCTTTCCCGACCTGTATACCGCGCTGAGCGAGGCAAAGACCCAGCAGCAGGTATATTACCGCACCGACCACCACTGGACATGGTACGGCGCGCACACGGCTTATAAAGCGCTGCTGCCGGACGGAAAGTATGCTGCATCCCCCGAGCTTTTCAGCGACAGCTTCCTCGGCACGACCTATTCAAAGACACTCGACCCGGCGGCAAAGTGCGACGGTGTTTACATCTCCCCGGTGTCGGATAACCTAAGGGTCACGGCCGACGGGAAGGAGATATCGCTTTACGATATGTCCGCTGCCGGAGAAAAGGATAAATACAAGGTCTTTCTCGGCGGAAACTACGGCGAGACGACTATAACGGGCGGCTGCAATAACGGCAAAACGCTGCTTGTTATAAAAGACTCGTTTGCAAACAGCCTCGTGCCGTTCCTCACGGCCGATTACGAGAATATAATCATGCTCGATCTGCGCTATTACATGGGCTCGGCAAAGCAGCTTGCCGCCGATAAAGGCGCTGACGAGATACTCTTCGTCTGCGAGATGTCAAGCTTTGCAAACGACAAGAATATGGTCAAATTGGGGTTTTAAAATATGAAAAAATTCAGAAAGCTTGCCGCGGCGTTTCTTGCCGTGCTGATGTTAGTGGGAGCTTTGCCGGTATCGGCGAGCGCCGACGGAGATAAGCTCATTGCTCTCACCTTCGACGACGGCCCCTCGAGCAGCAACACCACCCGGCTTCTTGACGGACTCAAGGCGCGCGGCGCGCACTGCACCTTCTTCCTCGTCGGCCAGATGGCCGAGCGCAGCCCCGGCCTTGTCAAACGCGCCTGGCAGGAGGGTCACGAGATAGCGAGCCACACCTACGACCACCCGGCGATGACGACAAAGACCGATGCGCAGATCCGCCAGGAGCTTCAGAAAACCGACGCGATACTCGACAAGGCCATCGGCCAGAATTTCAGCTACATGCTCCGTCCGCCCTACGGCGACTATAATCAGCGCGTCCTCAAGGCCGCGAACACGCCGTGCTTCTTCTGGTCGATGGACACATACGACTGGAAAAGCCAGAACGCAGACTCCGTTTATCGCGAGTTTATAAAGCAGGCGCGCGACGGATCAATTGCGCTTTTGCACGACACGCACTCGACCTCCGTCACGGCCGCGCTGCGCGCTATCGACACGCTTCAGGCGCAGGGCTATAAATTTGTGACGCTGAGCGAAATGTTCATGCGCCGCGGAATAAGCCTTGAAAACGGCAAGATATACTTTAACGCCTATCCCGGCAAAAACGGCACCGCCGCCGGAATTGCAAAGCCGGCCGTTAGTCTTGAAAAGGACGAAAGCGGTATGCGCGTTACCCTCTCCGGCGATGCGCGCGGCAGCGTATACTACACGCTCGACGGCAGCATGCCCACGCCGTCAAACGCGAAAAAGTACACGGGCGCGTTTTATGTGCCCGGCGGCACCGTCATTCGCGCGGTGAGCGTCGTGAAGTGGAACGGCATCCGCTCGGACGAGACGAGCATGACCGTTACCGCGCGCGGCAATCTGTTTGCGGATGTTAAGCCCGGCGTCTGGTTTTACAATGACGTTGACCGCGTCGCAGCCGAGGGCATATTGAACGGAACGGCAAAAAACGTTTTCTCGCCGAATGTCGGCCTTACTCGCGCAATGCTCGCAACAGCGCTCTACCGCGCGGCAGGGCAGCCCGAGGTCAGCGGCGAGCTTGATTTTTCCGACGCTTCCGCGGCCGGCAGCTGGTGCCGTGACGCGCTGCTGTGGGCGTGCGAAAACGGCATAATGCGAGGCTATGAGGACGGCGCTCTCCGCCCCGGCAGGAGCATAAGCCGCGCCGAGCTTGGCTGCATGATGACAAGGTACCTTGTGCTAAGCGGCAAGGATATAAGTGAGCTTGAGGATGTGCTCTCGGGCTTTTCCGATGCCGGAGCCGTCAACGGGTCCATGCGAGAGGCGCTTAACGCCGCATGCGCGCTGGGCATAGTCAAGGGCGTCGGCGGCGGCCTGCTCCTGCCGGACAGCGGCGCGACCCGCGCTCAGGCGGCGGTCATGATATGCCGCATGCTCGATATTGCTGTATGAAAAACGACCCTCTGTGCAGAAAATTGCACAGGGGGTCGGCTTTTGTATATATCAGAGCTCGATTTCTCCGAACTCCTTTTCAAATGCCGCAACGCGGCGCTTTATCATCTGCTCAAGCTCGCGATTTTTCGTTCTGCCCTCATATTCGGCTATATAGCCGAATTTCTCAAGCAGATCACGATCTATTCTCATTGTATAACGGGCTTTTTCGTCAAGCGGCATTGGAAAATCCTCCGATTATGTTGTTGACAAAATTATATCTGCATTCTATTATTATGTGTAAATTCGACTCATTTATAAATCAATTATGACTCACAAATGACTCAGTAAACGGAGGAGCGATCATGTATAAAAAGCTGTATTTTATGATGTTTAACCGTATGACGGATGCCGTCAATGCCTTAAAAGAAGGGCGAAGCGATGACGCATTGCAGACGCTTCAAGGCGCGCAGAAAGAAGCAGAGCGGATTTTCGTGGAAAGCGGAGAAGAAAGCAAATAAAAAACGCCCCCTGTGCAGAAAATTGCACAGGGGTTTAACGTGTCACTGAAAAAGCAAAAACCGCCACTCTGCCAAGTGACGGTTTTCAGGTTCGTTTAATTACGATCACATACTGAGCTAAGCGCTTGCCGCAGCACACTTTTTATGCCTGTTACAGCGTCTGCCTTGTTTAATGTCAAGGCGGACGCTTTATTTTTCTTCCGGCCAGGGGATGGGCGTTTGTCCCTTGTCAATGATCAGATACGCCTTTTGCGCTATGCGCGCCATGGGCGTGTCGGACAGAGAGTCGGAGTAAAACGCCTCGGTCACGGCACCGGGGTGAGCGGCATAGAACCTGCGCACCTTTTCCTCGCCGTGGCAGTTGCGGCCGTACATTTTGCCCGTGCGCTTATCCATCGGCGAGGCGATAAGCTCGATGCCGAGCCTGTCGGTCATGGGCTTTACGACAAATTCGGGAGAGGCCGAGATCACAATGTCGTCCGGCCTGTGCTGCGCGCGGTACCACGGTGCGATCCGGCTCTCGTGCTCGTCCCAATAGACCTTCAAAACGGCGTCGATATCGTCGATGCGGCGCACAAAGCTGAATATATTCTCCTTGAGCTTTTCCTTGGGGATGAGCTTTAAAAGATACGCAAGCCCGATCACGGCCATCCTCGGCAGCCAGCACAGCAGCGCAAACGGATGGCGGCGCATATACCACCTGACGAAGGTCACGGATGAATCGGGGTAGAAGATCGTTTTGTCAAAATCGTATGTATTCATAGGCCTCATTTCACCTTGTATATCCTGTATGCGCCGGCGACCGTCAGCATAAATGCCAGCGTGTCCGCCGTGACGGCTGAGATCATTCCTATGCTTCCGAGGGCTGCGAGCAGCAGCACCGCAAGCTTCACGACAATGGCAAGCAGCAGGCTCAGCCTTACGGTGCGCGACGCCGCTTTGCATATGCGCATGGCCAGCGGCAGCTTGCGTATATCGTCGCTCATGATGAGTATATCAGACCTCGACGCTGCCGCACGGGGGTTCAATGCGCCGATGGCAACGCCGACGTCGGCCTTTGAGATGACCGATGCGTCGCTCACCGCGTCGCCCACGAACGCGAGCTTGCCTGCATGCTTTTCGCGCAGCAGCTCGCCTACGGCAACCACCTTGTCCTCGGGCAGAAGCTCGGTCATAACGTCCGAAACGCCGAGGGCGCGCCCGACGGCCTTGCCGACGCGCTCGGTGTCGCCGGTCAGGAGCACGGCCTTTTCGATGCCTGCGTCGTACAGCTCGCGCACGGCGTCCTTTGCGCCGTCCTTGACCCTGTCGTCGATGATGATATAGCCGTAGTAAATGCCGCCGGCGGCGACGTGAACAACGGACAGATGCCTGTCGGTGCGGTCGCACTTAATTCCGTTCGAGTTCATAAGCGCCGTGTTTCCGACGAGAACGCGTCTGCCGTAAACATCGGCTTCAATACCGCGCCCGGCAAGCTCGCGCACGTTTGTGACATGCTCGGGATCGATGACCGTTGTGCTCGCTCTGCGCAGCGAAAACGCGATCGGGTGGTTTGAATAGCTCTCGGCCGCCGCAGCGAGGGAAACAAGATCCGCGCTGCTGATGCCCTTCGGCTCAACGCCGGTGACGGAAAAGCTGCCCTTGGTGACGGTTCCGGTCTTGTCCATGACGACAGTTGCCGAGTCTGCAAGGGCTTCAAGCCCACTCTTGCCGCGGATGATAATGCCGTACCCGACCGCAGTGCTCAGTCCGGCAAAATAGGCCATGGACGTGACGATAAGCGGCTGAGCAAACGAAGCGGCGGCAAGGAAGATCAGCGCCCTGTGCGCCCAGTCGAGCCATTCGCCGGTGATGATCGACGGGATGATGACCAGCGCTATTGCAAGGGCGATCACTATGGGGGTGAACAGCTTCGATATGCCGGCAAAGCGCTTTTCACGGCGCGAAACGCTCTTGGGCGCGCTTTCGACAGCCTGCGAGGCGCGAACGAGAGTCGAGTTGTTGTAAAGCCCCGTGACGCGGATCTTCAGCGTGTTTCCGAGGTTTACGCAGCCCGAAACGACCTCGTTGCCCACGCCGACGTCGATCGGCTGCCTGTCGCCGGTGTAGGCCGAGGCATCGACCGAGCTGCTGCCGTCAACCACTATTCCGTCAAGCGGAATAAGCTCGTTTTTTCCGACGGTCATGACCGTTCCCGGACGTATGCGCACGGGGTCGACCATGTTCATCCTGCCGTCCTGCTCGACCGCGACATACTCGGGACGCAGAAAGGCAAGATACGGTGTGTGCTTCTGATTTTTGCCTGCAAAGATGTGCTCAAAGCAGCTGCCGGCGTCAAAGGCCACGAGCACGAAAAACGCCTCGTTAAAATTCTGCATGCAGGCCGTTCCGGCGCATGCGAGAACGATCAGCAGCTCATACGACAGCACCTTGCCGCCGAGAATTTTTCCTAAAGAATTGCGCAGCGGCGTGACTGCGGCAACGACAATGGGCACGATCGCCAAAATCAGCGTCGCCCATTTAGGCAGATTGACATATACGGCGCCAACTGCCGAGGCGGCAATGTACAGCGCAAGCGCTATGCCGAGCCAGAGCAGCTCACGCTCGAGCGCAATGCGGTGCATGTCGCGGCGGATATCCTTATGCTTCATTACTTTCACTCCAAACGCGAGGGTAAATGTTTATACGTCAAAATGATACGCCAATATGGTGCCCCGTGTCAAATCCGCATACACATAATTTTAATAAAATAGCTTATTCCTTGACATAATCTTTGCGGGATGCTATGCTATACTTAATGTAATGTAGGAGGTGTGCTGCTTGAGAGGCTCGATGCTCAAGGAGATACTTCAGGAGCAGGGCATAAGCATCAGCGAGCTTGCCCGGAGGCTGAACGTTTCCGCACAGACGCTTTACAGCATGGTAAAGCGCGATAATCAGAAAGTCGATTTCGACATGATGATGCATATCTGCAAGCTGCTCAACGTTCCGGTCGAGCGGCTGTGCGAGGATAATGCGCTGCCGAAAATGCCGGACCTGCGCGAGTGGCAGTTTATCGGCAAATACAGGCGGCTGAGCGAAAGCGGCAGGGAGCTTGTCAACATGGTCATCGACCATGAGCTGTCGCGCCGCGAGGAAAAGCCGAGCGTAAATTCGCCCGAAAGCAAGATAATACCTCTTTACCTCACCCCGGCCGCGGCAGGCTACGCATCGCCCGCCCTCGGCGACGATTATGAGGACTATGCGGTCGAAAAAGGCAGCGTTGCCGATTTTGCCGTGCGCATAGCAGGCGACAGTATGGAGCCGTATATCCACGATGGAGATGTTGCGCTGTGCAAGCGCGGAGCCATTATCCACGACGGCGACGTCGGCCTGTTCTTCGTTGACGGCGACATGAAGTGCAAGCAGTATTGCCAGGATTACAGCGGAAACGTCTATCTTTTCTCGGCAAACCGCGACAGGAGCGACGCCGACGTGACCGTCTCTGCAAGCTCGGGCATAACGCTCATGTGCTTTGGCAAGGTGCTGCTCGATAAGAGTATACCGCTGCCGGAAATGCGGTGACGATATGAAGTTTGAAAACAAGCTGCCCTCGGGATACACGACCGAGACGATAGACCTCGACGGCGATAAAAAGCTTGCCGTCCGGCTGTATGCCGCAGCCACAGCCATCGCCGTTGTGCTCACTGTGGTCTGCTGTCTGCTCAAAGACATAAGCCTGCTGTTTGACGCATCGGGAGCATTTGCGCTGCTGGGGAGATTTATCCTCGTCATGCTGATAACGGCTGTCTGCCTTGTCGGGCAGGAATACTTAAAATGCATTATCATCGGCAAGCTCACCGGTAAGCCTGCGCGCGTCGTGCGCGGCAGGATGAGCGCATATATAGAATACAAGTGCTGGCTGGATAAGCGCAGCTATCTGATAATGAGCCTTGCTCCGGCGGCCGCTGTCTGCCTTGTGCTGCTCATACTGATGATAATCCTGCCGGATAAGCTGTTCTGGCAGTGTTATGTGATATTCATCGTCAGCCTCACCGGTGCGTGCGGCGATGCATATGTTGCGTACAGGCTTAGCAAAGAAAAGCCGGATGTGCGCATTAAAAACGAGGGATACAAGATATCCATTGCAACGGAGAAATAACTAAATGCAGATAAGCGAACAGATACTCAGCATGAAGGACGACTGCGTCAAGATACGCCGCGACCTGCACAGAATACCCGAGATCGGCTTCGATCTTCAAAAAACGCACGAATACATAAAGCCGATAATCGAAGCGTGCCGCCCCGATGAGCTGAAGGTGCTCGCCGAAGTGGGACTAAAGGCGGTGTTTTACGCCAAGGGCGCAGATCGCACGATAGCCTTCCGCGCCGATATGGACGGAATGAAAAACACTGAGGAGAATAAATTCCGCTTCCGCTCGCGCAACAAGGGCGTGATGCACGGCTGCGGACACGACGGACATATGACGATCCTTTTGCTTCTGGCAAAGTGGATATCGCTCAACCGCGATAAGCTCAAATGCAACGTCGTGCTGCTGTTCCAGCCCGGCGAAGAGGGCTGGGGCGGCGCACGGAAAATGATCGACGAGGGCGCGCTCGTATCGCCGAAGGTCGATCGCATCTACGGGCTGCATCTTTGGCCGACCGTGCCGAGCGGCAAGATCGGCATACGCTGGTCAAACCTCATGGCGCAGACAAGCGATTTTGAGATCAAGGTCCACGGCAAAAGCGCCCATGCGTCAACGCCGCAGATGGGCATTGACGCGATCGTAGTCGCAGCCGAGCTTATAACTATGATACAGTCGGTCATAACGCGCGACGTCGATCCGCATCAGGACGCACTGCTGACCCTCGGCAAGATCGTCGGCGGAACGTCGCACAACGTCATTGCCGAGGAGGTCACCATGAGCGGAACTCTGCGCGTTTTCAGCAACGAGCTTTACGATAAGCTCATGCGGCAGATAATCGCGCTGCTCAAGGGTCTTGAGATGGCAACCGGCGCCGGCATTTCGATGCAGACGATTGTGCACTATCCGTATGTCGCAAATCCGCGCGCGCTGGTCGAGAAGTTTTATACGGTGCTCGATTCGATGGACGATGTCGTTCTCGTCGAGCCTGTCATGGCGGCGGAGGATTTCGCCGAATATCAGCAGGAAGTCGAAGGTATGTTCATGTTCCTCGGCGTGAACGGCGGCAGAGGAGGAGCCCCTCTGCACAGCAGTAAATTTGATTTCGATGAGGAAGTGCTGCTCGTCGGAGCCGAGGCATTTAAAAGAATATTGGAGAGTGAAAACTATGCATGACGAAGTATCAATTGAGAAAAAACTGCCCAACCGAGTTGATGGTACGCTGCGTAAGTTCGCACTTCGTGTGCCCGAATGCATTTATAAGTGCAGCGGTATAATCGTTTTCGGAAAGCGCATCAAATCGCTCGTGTTCTCGACCGACCTGAGCATCATCAGAAACGTCAACGCCGATGCGATCATGGCGGTGTATCCCTTCACGCCGCAGCCCGTGATAACCCAGGCGCTGCTCACCGCGGCGGATATCCCCGTGTTCTCCGGCGTCGGCGGCGGACTCACGCAGGGGCAGAGGGCGATAAACCTTGCCATGTTTGCCGAGATGCAGGGCGCGACCGGCGTCGTGCTCAATGACCCTACCTCGAACGAGGTGCTGTCGCTTGTGCGCCACACTGTGGATATTCCCGTTGTTGTGACCGTTGCGAGAAAGGAAACGGATTTTGAAGCCCGTTTGAAGGCCGGAGCGGACATCTTCAACGTCTCCGCCGCGGCAGATACGCCGGATCTGGTCCGCAGAATAAAGGACGCACATCCCGACGTTCCCGTCATCGCAACCGGCGGCCCGACCGAGGAGAGCATCATGCAGACCATTGCCGCCGGTGCAAACGCCATCACCTGGACTCCGCCATCTAATGGCGAGGTTTTCCGCGATATCATGGCAGCCTACCGCGAGGGTAAGCCACATCCCTGATGAATATAAGAAAATCCCGAAGGAATTTTCCTTCGGGATTTTAAGCTGTCAAAAAACTATGCTGCAAATGAATGATAATAGAGCAGCAGGGGAGCGCGAGGGGGCAAAGGCCCCACTCGTGATTAGATTATAGCCATCAAAAACGCCTGATTTATCAGGCTTTTTGACGAGCGTAGCGAGATTTTTCGTGAAAACTTGTTTTCACAAAAAATGTGGCGTTTTTTCAGCGTGCAAAAAAGTCACAGACTTTTTTAACACGCTGGAAAATCCCGAAGGAATTTTCCTTCGGGATTTTTAAATGCGTATTTACATCAAGCGTTTGCCGAGTAAGTGAAGCTTACGCCGGGATAGCGCGTCTGCGGATCGATCCTCGAGCCGTTTATGTACATCTCAAAATGCAGATGCGGGCCGGTTGACATGCCGGTAGAGCCGACATAGCCGATGGTCTGGCCGCGCGAAACGGTCTGGCCGACGGAGACTGCGCGCGAGGACATGTGCGCGTAAAGCGTCTGCATGCCGTTGCCGTGGTCGATCATGACGTAGTTGCCCCAGCCGCCGTTCCAGCCGTCGGATGAGCGTACTACTGTGCCGGAGTCGGCTGCGTAGATCGCGCTGCCGTAGCTTGCGCCGATGTCGGTGCCGCCGTGGTTTTTATACTCGCCTGTGATGGGGTGGGTGCGCGGACCCTGACGGCTTGTTATGTAGGTGCAGTAGCTCGGCCAAACGAGGTTTCCGGTGCCGACAGTGCTTCCGCCGCCGCTGCTTCCGCCGCCCTGCTGTTGCTGCTGCTGTTTGTTCAGCTCGGCGATCTTCGCCTGAATGTCGGCGTTAAGAGCCTTTTCCTGCGCGGAAAGCTCGCTGAGCAGCGAGGAGTTGGAGCTTATATCGCCCTGAAGCGAAGCGATAACAGCATTGGCCTGGGCGATGTCCTTTTCCTGCTGGGCCTTGAGAGTCTCAAGCTCTGCCTTGCTGTCTTCCATCTCGGCCTTGGCCTGCTCATACTCTGCCTTTACGGCCTTGAGGTCGTCAACGGACTGGCGGTAAGCATCCTCAAGCTCCTTGTCGCTTCTCATGATATCGCCGATATCATCAATAAGACTCAAGAACTCGCCGATGCTGCTGGCGCCGAACAGAACCTCGAAATAATTGTATCTGCCCGATTCCTCCATTGCACGAACGCGAACCTTGTATTTTTCAAGCTGAGCGTCGGCCACCTTCTGAGCTTCGTCCACTTCCGCGGTCTTCTGCTCGATAAGCTCGGTGTGCAGATCTATCTGCTCGTTTAGATTAAGGATCTGCTTTACGGTGATGGCGTTTTTCTCGTCAAGCGCGTTTTTCAGCGCTATCTGGTCACTCTGCTGACTCTGAAGAGAGTTGATCGTAGACTGGAGGCTGCTCTTCTGACTCGAAAGCTGAGACTTCTGAGACTTGAGCGCGTCTATCTCCGACTGCGACACGGCAAAAGCCGAAACGGACATGCACGAGAGCATAACGCTCATCGTCATGACCAGAGCCATCGCGAAAGCAAAAAACTTTTTCATTTTTTTCTTCAACATAATGATCTCCAATACTTTTAGTTTACCATAATATTATACACCCACTGTCAAGCCGGGCGCATTTGTATTATGAACTGCGCTTATTATGCCATAAAAACCGCGCTTTTTTGTTAATAAAGTATGATTAAAGTGTAAAAACCGCCCTGCATCCTATATCCTATGGATGCAAGGCGGTGAGCTTTTTGATTATCAGAACAGGCCGTTTGCAGTGAAGATAGCTGCGAAAACGGTGGAAACGACAGTCATGAGCTTGATGAGGATGTTGATCGACGGACCGGAGGTATCCTTGAACGGATCGCCTACGGTGTCGCCGACGACGGCTGCCTTGTGAGCATCGCTGCCCTTGCCGCCGTGGTGGCCTTCCTCGATGTACTTCTTTGCGTTATCCCATGCGCCGCCGGCGTTGGACATGAACATTGCCATCATAACACCGGAAACGAGAGAGCCTGCCAGCAGACCTGCAAGAGCGGTCGAGCCGAGGATGAGGCCGACTGCCAGAGGTGCAACGACTGCCATGATGCCGGGAACGAGCATTTCCTTAAGAGCAGCGGTGGTGGAGATAGCAACGCAGGTCTTGTAGTCGGGCTTTGCTTTGCCTTCCATGATACCGGGGATCTCGCGGAACTGACGGCGAACCTCTTCGATCATGCTGTAAGCGGCCTTGGAAACGGAGTCCATGGTCATTGCCGAGAACACGAACGGGAGCATGCCGCCGATGAGCAGACCGATAACGACGGTGGGACTGGTCAGTGCGACCTGGTCTGCGGTCAGGCCGGTAGCCTGGGTGAAGGAAACGAACAGAGCAAGTGCGGTCAGAGCGGCAGAGCCGATCGCGAAGCCCTTGCCCATTGCTGCGGTGGTGTTGCCGACTGCGTCGAGCTTGTCGGTGATCTCACGCACGGAGTGGTCAAGGCCGCTCATCTCTGCGATGCCGCCGGCGTTGTCGGCGATGGGGCCGTAAGCGTCAACCGCGACGGTGATGCCGGTGGTGGAGAGCATGCCGACTGCCGCAAGAGCAATGCCGTACAGGCCTGCAAACTTGTAAGCAAGGAAGATGCCTACGCAGATGAGGATGACGGGGACCCAGGTGGACATCATGCCGACTGCGGTGCCGGAGATGATGGTGGTTGCCGAACCGGTCTCGGACTGCTGAGCGATCTTCTTGACGAACTTGTAATCGCCGGAGGTGTAGACCTCGGTAACGATACCGATAACGAGGCCGACGACCAGACCTGCAACGATCGCGATGGCAGGACCGTAGCTGCCGAGCATGACCTTGCTGAGGATGATGGCGGCTATAACAACGAGAAGGGCGGAAACATACGAGCCCATCTTCAGTGCCTTGTGGGGGTTGGAGCCTTCCTTGCCGCGGACAAAGAAGGTAGCGATAACGGATGCGAGGATACCGCATGCCGCGATGACCAGCGGGAAGATAACGGACAGATCGCCGAACTCGGCAACGACAACTGCGCCGAGGGTCATTGCGGAGATGATAGCGCCGACATAGCTTTCGAACAGGTCAGCGCCCATACCTGCAACGTCGCCTACGTTGTCGCCGACGTTATCTGCGATAACTGCAGGGTTGCGGGGGTCGTCCTCGGGGATGCCTGCCTCGACCTTGCCGACGAGGTCTGCGCCGACGTCAGCAGCCTTGGTGTAGATACCGCCGCCGACACGGGCAAACAGAGCGATCGAGCTTGCGCCGAGGGAGAAGCCGAACAGAACGTTGGTGTCCTCGAAAATGAGGAACAGGACGGATGCGCCGAGAAGGCCGAGGCCGACAACGCACATGCCCATGACAGAGCCGCCGGAGAATGCGATCGACAGAGCCTTGTTCATGCCGCTTGTACGTGCTGCGTTTGCGGTGCGGACGTTAGCCTTGGTTGCAACATTCATGCCGATGTAGCCTGCAAGGATGGAGAACAGAGCACCGAACAGGAAGCAAAGTGCGGTGATCCAGCTGCCCAGACCGAGGCCGATGGCAATAAACAGAACGACTACGAAGATCGCAAGGATCTTGTACTCTGCAAAAAGGAAAGCCTTTGCGCCATCGTTGATAGCCGCTGCGATTTCCTTCATGCGCTCGGTACCTGCGTCCTGCTTGGAGACGAATGCTATCTTATAGAAAGCAAACAGCAGAGCGACCACTGCGAGAGCAGGTGCCAGGAACTTAAGGGATTCCATAAAATTCACTCCTATTAAATTGATTACTGAACTGGGAGTCGCAACGGATACGGTGTTTATAAGCCGTTAACAACTCGTTTATGTATTTTATACTATTATGGGGCAAAAATCAATTTTAAAATTAGCGCCTTTCGTTCAATTTCAACAAATTTATCAATTTTTACGAAAGATGCGCGATTTTAGCGCTCAAGGTGTGCAAAACACACAAAAATGCACCGAAGAAGGTCAAAACACTGATATTTATATAACGAAGCTACCCCGATTTTGGGCATTCTTCCGTGAAAAGTCGAAAAATGTGTTTTTACATTGGAACTAAAAAGTTAAAAATTATTAAAATGTTCAAAAAATTAATGTTGGAAAATCACGAACTCGTGGTAAAATGAATAAACATCATATATTTTTAAGTTCGAACCGGGAGGCTTGTTCATGCTTCTTAAAATATTTGCCGCTATCGGAGCCGGAGGCTCCGTTTTGCACACGCTCATTGCCGGACAGACGGGCAATGCCCTGGAGACAACGGGCATACTGCTGCTGCGCTTTCTTGAATATTTCTTCGGTGCGCACATTGCGTACGTGCTCGTGATGCTGCTGTCTACGGAGCTTTTCATAAGAAAGAGCAAGCCGCAGGAAAAGCCGTCGAAATTCTGGCTGTGGCATCTGCACGCCGTGGCGGATCTGCTGTGCTTCTATGCGCGCGCGGATGTCTCGATAACGGGAACGGAGCTTATCCCGAAGGATACGCGCTATCTTATGGTAGCAAACCACCGCTCGCTTGCCGATCCCGTCGTCATGGTACACAAGATGCCCAAGGAGGAGCTTACCTTCGTATCAAAGCCGGGCAATCTGAAGATCCCCATCATCGGCAAGGTCATGCACAAGTGCGGCTGCCTGCCGCTTGACAGGGAAAATAACCGCGAAGCGCTCAAAACCGTCAAGGCGGCGACCGAGTATATCGACAAGGACTATGCCTCCGTTGTCATTTATCCCGAGGGCACGCGCAGCAAGCAGGAGGATATGCTGCCGTTTCACGCAGGCTCGTTCAAGATTGCGCAGAGAGCGAACGTCCCCGTCGTGTGCGTTGCGCTGCGCAATACCGACAGGGTCATTCACAATTTCCCTCTTAAAAAGACGAATATATACATAGATGTTGTCGGCGTTATCGACGCCGAATACGTCAAGGAACACAAAACGAAGGAGACCGCCGCTCTTGCTCAGACGATGATCGAGGAGAAACTCGATGCGGAAAAGAAAAAGGAGGATGCTGCCGCTAAATGCTGAAGCTTTTGAAACTGTTCAGGTATCTGAGAGCGAAGGAATGGCTGTTTTGCCTGTTCAGCCTTGTTTTTGTATGTGCTCAGGTCGTTCTTGAGCTTATGATACCCGATTATATGTCCGAGATAACGACGCTTATCGAAACTCCGGGCAGCGCGATGGGCGATGTCTGGAGCGCCGGCGGAATGATGCTGCTGTGCGCGTTCGGAAGTCTTGTCTCGTCGATCGCGGTGTGCTTTTTTGCCTCGCGCATCGCGGCGAATTTCTCAAAGCGTCTGAGAAAAGAAATGTTCTACAAGGTCGAGAGCTTTACTCTCGAGGAGATAAACGCTTTTTCAACCGCGAGCCTTATAACCCGTTCGACAAACGACGTTGTTCAGGTGCAGATGCTGGTCGTTTTGTCGCTTCAGGTCGTTGTCAAGGCGCCGCTCATGGCCGTCTGGGCGATAATGAAGATCGCCGGCAAGGCATGGCAGTGGTCGCTGGCAACGGGCATCGCGGTCGTGCTGCTTGTTGCGATACTGAGCGTTGCCGTCGTGCGCACGTTTCCGCGCTTTAAGCGCATCCAGTGGCTTCAGGATTCGCTCAACCAGTCCGCGCGCGAAAATCTCACCGGCATCCGCGTCGTGCATGCGTACAATGCCGAGGAGTATCAGGAAAAGAAGTTTGAAAAGGTCAACACCGAGCTTCTTAACAACTCGCTGTTTGCAAACCGCACCATGACGATTTTAAGCCCGTTCATGAGCCTTGTCATGAACTGCCTTAACATGTCGATCTACTGGATAGGCGCGGTGCTGATAAATGCCGTTGCCATAAACGGCGCGGCATCCGTTGCCGCGCGCGTCGGTATCTTTGCGGATATGATCGTTTTCATGTCCTACGCGATGCAGGTCATAATGAGCTTTATCATGATCGTCATGGTCATTATTATCATGCCGCGCGCGCTGGAGGCCGCAAAGCGTATAAGCGAGGTGCTTGCGACCGAGCCTAAGGTCGTAAGCGGCTCTGTCACCGATCCCGGCGACGTGCGCGGTACGGTCGAATTTAAAAACGTAAGCTTCACCTATCCCGGCGGCAGCGGCAGCGTCATAAGCGACGTGAGCTTCAAAGCCGACAGGGGCGAAACGGTCGCGTTCATCGGCTCCACCGGCTCCGGCAAAACGACGCTCATGAACCTCATACCGAGGTTTTATGACGCAAGCGAGGGCGAGGTGCTCGTTGACGGCGTGAACGTCAAGGAATACGACCTCGAAGCGCTTTATGCAAAGATAGGCTACGTCTCGCAGAAGGCGGTCATGTTCACGGGAACCGTCGCCGACAACGTGGCGTTCGGACAAAACGCGGATAAGAGCAAGCTGACCGACGCGCTGGAGATATCGCACTCGGCAGACTTCATCTCCGAGCTTGAGGATAAGGAAAACGCGCACATGGCGCGCGGCGGCACAAACTTCTCCGGCGGCCAGAAGCAGCGCCTTTCCATAGCCCGTGCACTCTGCCGCGACTGCGAGATACTCATTTTTGACGACACCTTCTCCGCGCTCGACTTCAAAACCGACCGCGAGCTGAGGGATGCTCTGAAAGACCGCACCGCCGGACAGACAAAGCTCATCGTCGCCCAGCGCATCGGCACCATCATGTCGGCCGACAGGATCGTCGTTCTCGACGAGGGCCGAGTGGTCGGCATCGGAACTCACAGGGAGCTGCTCAAGTCCTGCGAGGTCTATCGCCAGATCGCGCTCAGCCAGCTTTCGGAGGAGGAACTTGCCATATGAGACACGGACCACCGGGAAGAGGCGCCGACGAAAAGCCCAAAAACGTCAAAAGCTCGATGCTTGAGCTGCTGCGGTATCTTAAGCCGTGGTACAAGCCCATTGTCATTTCGCTCATCTTCAGCCTCGTCGGCACGCTTCTGACGATCATAGCGCCCGATAAGCTTGCAGATCTGACCAATAATATCAGCGACGGACTGCAAACGGGCATAGATATGGACCTTATCATAAAGTCCATCCTCATCATTTTAGCAATATACATAAGCGCAAACCTTGTCACCTGCGCGGCAAGCTACATCATGATAACCGTCATGCAGAAGCTTGCGTGGAGCATGCGCACGAGCATAAGCCAGAAGATAAATAAGCTTCCGCTTAAATTCTTCGACAAGGTCACAGTCGGCGACGTTCTCAGCCGCATCACGAACGACGTTGACACCATATCCTCGGCGCTCAACTCCAGCATAACGACGCTCGTTCAGGCTGTCGTGCAGTTCGTGGGCGTTACTATAATAATGTTTGCGACCAGCGGCCGCCTTGCGCTGACGGCGATCGGCTCGTCGATACTCGGCTTTGTGCTGATGTTCTTCATCGTTTCGCGCTCGCGCAAGTACTTCCGCCAGCAGCAGCAGAATCTCGGCGATATGAACGGCCACGTTGAGGAAATGTATTCCGGCCACAACATCGTCAGAGCTTACGGAGCAACCGCGCAGTCGAAGAAGGAGTTCGACCGCATAAACGATAATCTTTACAACAGTGCGTGGAAGTCGCAGTTTTTCAGCGGAATGCTCATGCCGCTGATGGGCTTTGTCGGCAACCTGGGCTATGTCGCCGTGTGCATCGTCGGCGCAACGCTCACGATGAGCGGAGCCATCCGCTTCGGCACGGTCATTGCGTTTATAAGCTACGTAAAGCTCTTCACCAATCCCCTGAGCCAGATATCTCAGGCTGTCAGCAGCCTCATGTCGGCCGGCGCTGCCGGCGAAAGGGTGTTCGGCTTCCTCGCCGAGGAGGAAATGCCCGACGACAGCGGCTGCACCGCGCACATCGACCATGTTCGCGGCAAGGTCGAGTTTGAAAACGTGCGCTTCGGCTATGACGAGGATAAGCCGATAATCCACGACTTCTCTGCCGATATAGAGCCGGGTCAGAAGGTAGCTATAGTCGGCTACACCGGCGCCGGCAAGACCACGATGGTAAACCTGCTCATGCGCTTTTATGAGCTGTGGAGCGGGCAGATAAAGATCGACGGCGTGCCTGTGTCGGAAATGCGCCGCAGCGACGTGCATGCGATGTTCGGCATGGTGCTTCAGGACACATGGCTGTTTGACGGGACTTATCGCGAGAATATCGCCTATGGCAAGCCCGGCGTCACCGATGAGCAGGTCGAGGCCGCGTGCAAGCTCGTGGGTCTTGACCACTACATAAAGACGCTGCCCAAGGGCTACGATACGGAGCTTAACGACCGCAGCAGCCTTTCGGCAGGCCAGCGCCAGCTGCTGACCATCGCGCGCGCAATGGTAGAAAATGCGCCGATGATAATCCTTGACGAGGCTACAAGCTCTGTCGATACGAGAACCGAGGTGCTCGTGCAGAAGGCGATGGATCGCCTAACGCGCGGCAGAACGAGCTTCGTCATTGCCCACCGCCTGTCCACCATCCGCGACGCGGACCTCATCCTTGTCATGGACAAGGGCGATATCGTCGAAAGCGGAACACATGAGCAGCTGCTCGAAAAGGGCGGACTGTATAAAGAGCTGTACACCAGCCAATTTGAGAACAAGTGAGGTCGAGCATTGAAAAAGGTTGCACTTATAACCGGCTCCTCGCGCGGCATCGGAAAAGCCTGCGCCGAGACGCTCGCCCGGCGCGGCTACGCCGTGTGCATAAATTATATTGAGAGCCGCGATAAGGCCGAGCAGCTGCGCGATGAGCTGCTTGCCGAGGGACTTGAGGCCATGTGCTTCGGGGCCGACGTTGCCGACAGAGCAGCCGTACGCGAAATGGTCGGCGCGGTGAAGGCGCGCTTTGGCAATGTAACGCTGCTTGTCAACAATGCAGGCATTGCGCGCCAGAGCCTTTTTCAGGACATCGGCGAGGAATACTGGCACAGGGTATTCGACGTGAACGTAAACGGCGCGTTCAACACGATTCAGGAGGTGCTGCCGAGCATGCTGCATGAGCACTCGGGCTGCATAGTGAACGTGTCGTCGATATGGGGAATGCACGGCGCGTCGTGCGAGGTCGCGTATTCGGCGACAAAGCACGCGATAATCGGTCTTACACGTTCGCTGGCGCAGGAGCTTGCGCCGACTCACATCCGCGTAAACTGCGTTGCGCCCGGCGTTATAAACACCGATATGGTGCAGGTGCTCGGGCAGGAAACGCTTGATATGCTCGCCGAGGATACGCCCCTCGGCAGGCTCGGCAGACCCGAGGACATTGCCGAAGCCGTCGCGTTCTTGGCGTCCGACAGCGCCTCGTTCATAACCGGGCAAATACTCTGCGCCGACGGCGGATTTATAAAATGACATTAGGCGGCCTTTTGCGCGCGTTATATTGTGTCAGGCTAATAAAAAGGGCTTGCTGTCTGCCAAGTGCAGACGGCGAGCCCTCAGTTTGTCGAAAAACTATACTGCAAAAGAAAGATAATAGAGCAGCAGGGGAGCTCGAGGGGGCAAAGGCCCCACTCGAAATTGGATTAATAGCCATCAAAAACGCCTGATTTATCAGGCTTTTTGACGAGCGTAGCGAGATTTTTCGTGAAAACCTGTTTTCACAAAAAATGTGGCGTTTTTGCAGCGTGCAAAAAAGTCAAAGACTTTTTTGACACGCTGAGGGCTTGCTGTCTGCCAAGTGCAGACGGCGAGCCCTTTTGCTTTGATGCGATGCCGCATTCATGTTGCGCAAAACGTTAATGTTTCCTCTGCACCCTCGAACCGGGCTACCGCAATAAATGTATCCGTAGCTGCGTCAAATCGCCTCTAAAAAAAGGAGCCTCCGGGGGGCGGAGACTCCATACGATTGGGGGGTGGAGAAGGAGATTTTCATAATGTTGAACGTAAGAAATGCTCCGTTCACTTATAATGACGCGATTTTCAGCGGAATATTGCGCCCACGGTGCAAAAAGCGACAAAAAAGCTCCCACGGCTTGTCCGTGGGAGCTTAAAATTTAAAAATCAGTCGGTCACATAGGGCAGGAGAGCGATCTGACGGGCTCTCTTGATAGCCTCGGTGAGCTGGCGCTGATGCATTGCGCAGGTACCGGTAGTACGACGGGGAAGGATCTTGCTGCGCTCGGAAATGTAGCGGCGAAGCTTTGCAGTATCCTTATAGTCGATGCTGGTGGCCTTATCTACGCAAAACTGGCAGACTTTTCTGCGCTTGCGGTTTTTGGGATTGTTCTTATCGAAAGCCATTAGCTGTATCCTCCTATATTATTTTTAAAACGGCAGTTCGCCGTCATCGTCGCCAAGCTCGGAAAATGCCGACGCGCCCATCGAGGGAGCCGGAGCATCGTAGCTTGAGGAGTGACGGGGCTCACCGCGCATGTCGCCGCCTTCGCGGCGCTTGCTTTCGCCGAAATACATATTGTCAACGACGACCTCGGCGCTGCGGCGCTTACCGCCCTCGCGGTCGGTCCAGTCGCGGATCTGCAGTCTGCCGGAAACGACAGCCATGCTGCCCTTGGCGAAATACTTGCTGACGAACTCAGCAGTCGAACGCCATGCGACGCAGTCGATGAAATCGGTCTGCTTCTCGCCGCCGTCGCGGCCGCCGAAATCGCGGTCAACGGCAAGGGTGAACGATGCGACAGGGGTCTGTGACTGAGTGTATCTCAGCTCAGGGTCACGGGTCAGGCGGCCCATGATCGTGATGTGATTAAGCATAACTCGTCTCCTTACTCAGCACGCAGGGTGATCAGGCGACGCATGATGCCGTCGGTGATGCCGAGGATACGGTCCAGCTCTGCGGGGAAATCCGCGCCGCTGGTGAACTTCATCAGCACATAGTAGCCTTCCGAAATGTAGTTGATCTCGTAAGCGAGCTTGCGCTTACCCATCTCCTCCAGTTCGTCCAGGGTACCATGAGCCTCAACGAGCGCCTTGAACTTCTCGACGACAGCAGCGGTCTGCTCCTCGGTGAAGTTCGGGTTGATGATGTACATTACTTCGTACTTCTCAGTTGCTTTTGCCATGGTTTGCACCTCCTTCTGGTCTTTTGGCCCCCGATTTCTTCGGGAGCAAGGATAGCCTGCGCATACTCGCAGACCATAATATTATATCCGATTTTCCTCGTTTGTCAAGTATTTTTAGAGGCGCTTTGACACACCTACGGATACGCTTATTGCGGTGGCCCGACCGGAGACAATGGAAGAAACCGTAGCGTTTTGCTTAAGAGAGCCGAATTGCTATCCGTTCCGAATGCTGCGGTTTGGTTTGTACCGCACTGCAGCAACTCGCCTCTAAAAAATCGGTACAAGATTATCTAATATTCAATATTAGGTCTTGACAAGCGGCACATTCTGTATTATAGTGCGATTATCGCGTACAACCGACGAAATTGGTGGGGTTTTAGAGGCACTTTTACGCTGCTGCCGATACGCATATTGCGGTTGCCCGACCGGAAACAACGGCATAGACCATAGCACTGTGCGTAACTTAAATGCGGCAAAGGGTTTTGAGACCCGGTTCAAGCCTGCCGACTAAGCCGCGGTTGCATGCGCAACGCAAAATTGTGCGAAATCAGCACAAAAAATCGGCTGTATCAAATGTGTTCATAGGTGCGCTAATGCGCCCCCGGAAAGGGATGCAGCTCCGGATTTCTCGGCAGAGTCGATACCGGGCTACCGCAAAAAATGTATTCGTAGGTGCGTCAATGCGCCTCTAAAAAAGGAGAAGGACAATGAAAGACAATACGATCAAGAAATTAGTGTTCGCGGCTCTGTTTGCTGCGCTCAGCTGCGCGGCGACAATGGTCATCCGCATCCCGACGCCGATCGGCGGCTATATCCACGCAGGCGACGCGGTCGTGCTGCTTTCGGCGTTCCTGCTCGGACCGTGGTGGGGCGCGGCGGCGGCCGGACTCGGCTCGGGCCTTGCCGACCTCATAGCAGGCTACGGCCTGTACGTTCCCGGCACGGCCGCGATCAAGTTCATCGTTGCGCTGCTGGCAGGACTTCTGCTCAACTGCAAGTTCATAAAATCCGTGCCCGTGCGCGCGATCATCGCCGGCGTTGTGGGTGAGGTGTTCATGGTGCTCGGCTACCTCGCGTACGAGGCGCTTATCCTCGGCTACGGTGCGGCCGCAGTCGGCGGAGTTCCAATGAACTGCATCCAGGGCGCCTTCGGCGTCGTCGCCGGTGCGGCACTCTACGCAGCGCTGCTCAAAACGAAGTATTTCAAGCCGGTTTGACGCGCTGCGGTACAAGTGCAGGGCCGGATCACCGGCCATGTCGCACGGACATATCAGCGTCACCGACAGGCTTCAGGCATAGTTGATGTAATTTATCTGCAAAGGCAAATGCATAATAAAAAGGCTCGAAAACCGATGTTTTCGAGCCTTTTGCTTGGTGCGCGAGGCGGGACTTGAACCCGTGAAGCGTCAGCTAAAAGTATTGATAAATCAAGGATTTTACGCCGATGTTGTAAGAATTGTTGTAAATTTTCAATTAAAGAACGCTTTCATACGATCTATATCACGCTTTTCGTCGGCCGCGGCAAGCTTAACATAGATATCGTGCACAGTCTTATAGTCCGCCCAACCACCGACTTTCATTGTCTGCTGCTCCGCCCAGCCGAGATGATACGCCAGCGATGCAAAGCTGCGCCGCAGACCGTGAACGCCAACCAGCGGCAACTCGCTTTGTTCGCAGATCCGATTTATCTGAGCGCGTAGAGTATTAGGATTGAAACGAATATACGGCGTACCAACTGGCGTAGTGTTTTCTGCAAGAAGTTCCTCAAGGCGCGGTATCATAATTTCAATTTCTCGGCGAGATGGAGTATTTTTATTTTCCCGCTTCTGAATAAGCTTATTATCCTTATTCAATACTGCGCTTCCGTGAACTAATATTTTCCCATCTTTTATTTTATCAGGCGTCAACGCCAACAACTCGGAACGGCGCAAGCTATGAAGCGCGAACAGCGCCCCCAGCTCGCATGGTGCACCGCGCACAGCGGCAAGGAATATTTTTATCTGATCGTAGTTCAGCCACGGAAGCTCGTCGTGTACTACTTGCGGCAGCGATGTAACATCAAAAGCAACACCGTTTTGCTTCAGCACCGATTTAGTCAGCCGCCATTCATTTTTTACTGTTTTCGCTGCGACGCGCCCAGCTTCTTCGTTAACAACGGCTTGCCAGTTGCGCACAGCGTGGATATCTTCATCCATTACATCAGCAAACGCATTGCGCTGGATCGTGTAGTAGCCGCGAATGGTGGAAGGCGAAAGGGCGTTATCTCGATCGTTGATATAATTATCTATTGCCTGCCGCAGCGTGAGTGGGGGGCGCTTTTTCTCGGCGGCGACAACTCCCGTGCGAATTGCCAGCGCCTTTGCTCTCGCCTCGGCCTCGGTGGCCTCGATCACCATCACGCCCTCACGGCGAAGATCAACATACCACTTCTGCCCACGCTTACGCGGCGTGGGTATTCTTATTTCGTCCTTCTTCTTGCGCTCGCGCTGAAGCTTCTCGCCGCAGTAGCAGCAGTACACGGGATGAAGTTCATCCGGTATATCTGCTTTGCATTTTTTACACTTCATTATTCGCTTTAACCCCCTTAGATATTCGCTGGAAATACATTTATAGCGAATAATGCTCACAGAGTCAGTCCTGTGGGCTTTTTGTTGTTTTGGCATCGTGGATTACGGTTTTCACCGCAAAGGCGATCAGGGCGACGGCAGCAAGCACCACGGCAGCCAGGAACACGGCCAGCACCGTTAAGCCGCCGGATTTGAACAAGCCGATGTTCTTTAGCTGTATATCAACTATGATATATCCCACGCCCACGCACAGCAGAATTGTGCATACACCGACAAGGCAGAAAATCAGCGGCCTGTAAACAGCGTTCATGCGCCTGCGGTGCTCAACGTCCTTTTCCAAGCACGCCGCTTTAACCTCCAATGCGTTTATCCGCTTTAGCTGGGTAACGCTGCCCTCTGTGTTTGTTATACCGAACAGCTCGTCCAAGGATAAGCCGAGGGCTTTACAGGTTGCCGCAGAGTAATAAAGCAGCGGCTGCTTCGTAGTGCCGGAGTTGACGGAACAAATGCTGTTGTAAGGAACGCCGCTTATCCTTGCCAGCTCTGCCAGCGTAAGACTGCTTGAAGCTCTCGCTTTTCGCAGTGCCTCAGGGTACTCGTCAAAGTAGGATTGCATGTCCTCCATTTTTGACACATTAAGCATCTCCCCTATTAAAATTTCTTGAAATACACGAGAAATTCTTGAATTACACGATGAATTCTTGAAATTCACGAAAATTTCGGGTAATTCCCGAAATCGATTTCGGTTATTTCTTTAAGGTTTCGGTTATTTCTGCATGGACATTTATCAAGACAGATGTTACGCTATAACCGTAGCAGATAAAAGGTTTACAAGGGATATCTGTTACAAGCCCTGCCTACCGGGTTGCAGCGGCAGGCAGGGTGAGTTGAAAATCAATTCTCAAAGTCAATGACTATTTGCTCGGAAGTGAACAGATTGCTCATAGTCTCGGAGTCATAGATAGAAATATTAAATTTAATGTTTTTGAGATCGTCCAGCTTATCAATGCTGACGTTTTCCTCATTATAGATAAACGGCGTTTTGTTCTGAGCCCCCGAGTCAATTTCCATAGGCATTGCACCGAGAGTGGTTGTGTTATAACCGTTTACGACAGGGTTTTCAAGCATAACAGTGATCCGCTGCTCATAATTGTTCTCTACGTTCAATTGCAAATAAAGCATACCCTCTGCATTATCATCTTCGTATACTTTTAAAAATGTAACTTTAAGATTTTCATCTTCAAAAAGGTCACGCTTAGTTTCATAGGTGCTCTCTTTGTTGCTGGCTGACGCTTCTAATCCCAGCTGAGCCTTGCCGGAGACTTTACCGTTTGTGAAGGTAACATTAGCGTTTGAGCCAACGCTGCCGTTACCATCCCAAGAATAGAGCTCAATTTTATACTCGCCGTCACCGGCAGTGTTTGAAAGCTCACCCTCGCCACCGACGATCTCAACGACTTCCTCATAGGTCATACCGTTCTGAATGGCATTAAACTTATCCATAGTCATGATACCGGCCTCGTCTTTATCACCGCCGCCGGTAGCTATTGCGATTATCGCCAGTACTACGAAAAGCAGAAAGATGCAGCTGAGAATAGTCTTTATAACGCTTCTCTTTTGGCGCTTACCGCAGTGTGGGCAAATTTTCGCCTTATCGTCAATTTCCGACATACAATACTTACATTTCTTCATGTTTTCCTCCCTTTAATGATTGATCTGTGTGTTTTGTGGATATTTACAATGATACCACTTACACACCAACAATTCCACATTTTTCAACAATTTCGGCTGATTGCTTAATAACAGCAATTTCGGCTTGTGTACATTGCCCATATAATCCATCGCGCAAATTGCACAAAAAGGATATTTTATGTTTGTGCATAACAAGAATAGACGAATATACGCAATTGTGCTAATATCTTTACAAGATAATAAACGACAAATAATATCAAAATAAGAGAATGAGCAAAAATGGAAGGGAGAACAAAGATGACGGCAAAAGAAGAACGGGAAATACTGATTAAAGAAATTAAACGACTGCTGAAAGATGCGAACAACCGCGAATTAAATTTTGTATACACTATGCTGCTTAACATGAAGTAAACACAGCAACAAAAAAACCGGCCTTTATTGGTCGGTTTCTTTTTTTATATTTTTGACTTCGGCTGCGAGTTCAAGCAGCTTGCTTTCAAACAGTGCCCATTCATCCGGCGTAGTCCGTGCAAGCACCGTTATGAACGCCTGTTGTATCGGAGAACCGTCATTAACCAGTTTACCTACAAAGGCTGCGATTTCATCCGATCTGCTTACAGGTTCGAAAGGTTCTCCAATGCCAGTACGCAACCATTTTTCGTTTACCCCGAATTTTTCACATATATCTGATATGGTACGATCGCTGGGCGTGCGTTCCCCTATTTCAATCCTTGCAACATAATTTCGCGTTAATCCGATCTTGTTGGCGAATTGTTCTTGTGTTAATCCACGTTCTGCACGAACATATTTAATTCTTTCATTCATGTTATCACCACCTTTCGATGTTAATATATCATAAACTGTTCCCTACGTCAACAAAAAACGCAAAAAATTTTAACTTAGATGTTGACAGAGGGAAATAAAAATGGTATATTAATGTTGCCAAGGGAAACAACCGCAACATACAGAAAGGGGGTGAGGAAAGTAAGCATAGATAAACTTGATTTGCTCATGGGTATTTTCGCAGCGTTCGGTGCTGGCGTGGGTACGGGGATGATTATCATACTTGCGATTGCTGAGAACACTTTTTCTTCATTTAAAGAAGATCGCATAAAGAGAAAGCAAAAAGCTGCATATCGCCACGAACAAAGACGCAAGTGATACTTTACGCGAGAAACGCGCAAATTCTTCTGAACGTTTTCTCTCAGCCTGTTTTTCGCGATAGTACTCACAATAGCGTGAGCCGTCAGACGTTATGACATATTCATCTGTGCGTTCTGATAAGGCATAAGGAGCTATAAACCCGAGAGAAATCAAATGGCCTGCATCGGCAGGATGCAGACGTACAACAGCGGCGGTATCAACCGCAAGGATGATACGAGTGTCCATATCGGACAGAAAAATCTTGTCGAAATCCATTAATAAAGCGCCTCCTTTTTACAGGAGGGTATCACAAAATGTAAACAATCGCAATAGAAAGAGGGTGAAAAAATGAGTGAAAAAGAAAAGCAGACCATCAAGACGATGGCCGACATCTTCAGCAAACTGCCTGCCGATAAGCAGCAGTATTTCAACGGCTATGCCAACGGCGTAGCGGATATGGCAGAGGCACAGGCCGAGAAGAACGATCAGGATAAAGACTAATCAGAAAGGAGAAAAAACGCATGACGCTATCGGAAGTTGAACGCATGGACGCGACAACGCTGACACCGGCACAGGTGGCAAGTGTGCTGCACTCTGACCCTCAGCTTATCCGCGTTGCGGCAAGGCAGCGCCCGGAGCTGCTGGGCTTTGACGTAATCATCGTAGGCAACCGCGTAAAAATACCGCGTGAGGCTTTTATTGCGTTTATGCGCGGAAGGAGGAAAGATGAATTTTCGCAGATTTGAGCTCATAGAAAAAGACCCTGCGCGGATAGAAGAGCTTGAAGCCATCCTAAACCGCGCAGAGCTGAGCCGATACGAGCTGGCGCTGATAGTTACAGCTCTTCGCGTTCGGCCTGAATACTGCTTAGACGATTTCCGTACTTGATTAAAACCAACTATAGGAAAGGGGAAAAGAAAATGACAAAAGAAATAGATAAATTCGTAATGCCCCGTAACAACGGCACTCGCGTTGGTGGGCAGAAGCAGTACCCCCGCATCCGTATCAGCATGGTAGCCTACGCCCATGTCTGCGAGATGTCGGAAGAAACAAGACGTTCGCTGTCAGAAGTGGCGTCAAGGGCTATCGAGTATGCTTACTCACATCTTGTGTACAGCGTACCTACAGGCACGGAATACTACTACCGCGATACGCCCATCACGAAACAGGAATATGTGACGGATGATCCCGAAACTATCGAGCGAGTAAATGATATTATTCGCAAATCCGGCCTTAGCCGCAGCGATCTTGAATTGCTTCTTGATACTGTGCAGCTTTTGCCCGGCTTTGATGAATGAGGTAAGGAAAATGATGATCGCTTTATTCTTCATGGCTGTCATGGGCGTTGTTTTCATCATCGGCGGCGTAATATCAGCGCTTGTGTGGTTTGCCAACACAGCCGAGGACGAGTGCGCTAAAAGGCGCGAACGGTATATCAGAGCGGAGGTGCACAATGCCGAAAACACGCTTTGACCGTGTGCCGCGCGATCCGCTGAAGGAACTCGTTTTAGGCCGAAAAGCGGCGCTTGATATGTCGCTCACGCGGCTTGCGGAAAAGATGCACATAACGCGTTCACAGCTTAGCACGATACTTGAAAAGCCGTCTGCTAACTGGACGATCGGCAATGCAATCGCGCTGACAGCGGCCTTAGATATTCCGATCGCAGAAATGCGCGAGGCAATAAGAAAGTAAAAGGGGAACAACGATGAATGAAACAAAACGCATAGACCCGTCGATGCTTGACGGGAAAAAACCGATAGCGGTTGGTTATAAGATATTCAACTGGGATTGGACAGGCTACAACGACTACAGCTATGCCGACGAAAACAGCGAGGTCGAGGGCAGCGTACATACCGTTACGGGCAACCTTGAACACTGTGGCTGGGGACTGCACTATTGCGAGAACCCTGTTGACTGCATGCGATACCGCGATTTGATCCAGTGGAACAAATTTGCGTTGGTTGAAGCTTACGACGAAAACATCAAGCGCGACACCGACGACAAAAGCGTTTGCAGAACGCTGAAAATCAAGAAAGTGCTGTCGTTCGACGATATGATTAAGGCTTGCAAAGAATATCAGGTCAACGGCTACGGCATCAGCGGCGGCTCCGGCATCCGCAACGGCTCCGGCATCAGCGACGGCTACGGCATCAGCGACGGCTACGGCATCAGCGACGGCTATGGCATCAGCTACGGCTACGGCATCAGCGGCGGCTCCGGCATCAGCGACGGCTACGGCATCAGCTACGGCTACGGCATCAGCTACGGCTACGGCATCAGCTACGGCTACGGCATCAGCGACGGCTACGGCATCAATGCTTCAATGCATTGTCACAAATGTAAAGGTATATCGCGCTGCATCTTCTGCGACGGCCTTGAAGGTGCAAAGCTGATGATATTCAACAAGCCTGTCACCGTCGAACGTTTCAACGAAGTATGGAGCAAGCTTTACGGCTGGAAACCCGACTTTACAAACGCGCAGCAGCTAAAACGCGAATTTGGCGACGGCGAATGGGCAAACACACCTGTTTTCAATATCACCAGCCGCGAAGCATCGGAAGTCTATGCGGAAATGCCGCGTAAACTGCGTGAATACATCAAGGCAATGCCCGAATACGATGACGAAATTTTTAAGACAATAACAGGTGAAGCCGATGAATAAGCACACGATCATCATAGCGCAGGTGTGCGCTGTTCTGCTGGCGCTGATAGTCATGATACTACTTGCCCTTGACAAATGGGGTATCGATGCCGCTGCTGACGGTGTGCCGCCCGAAGTAGACGCGAACGGCCTGTGCATCATTGAAGTGGAAGAGCCTGAGTACGAGATGTATTTCACCGAGGCAGATGTCACAGCGCTGGCGCAGATGCTATACGGCGAGGCTCGCGGCTGCACTGTTGATAATCAGCGTAAGTGCGTATGGTGCGTGCTCAATCGCGTTGACGATGTGCGCTTTCCCGATACCATCATCGGCGTGGTGAGCCAGTCGGGGCAGTTTTACGGTTATAGCCCTGATTTCCCCGTATGGGACAACCTGTACGCTGTGGCGCTGGATGTGCTCCGGCGCTGGAGCATGGAGAAGCAGGGCGCGGATGTGGCAAGGGAGCTGCCTGATACATACTGCTGGTTTACCGGCAACGGCTCGGAGAATGTGTTTAGGGGGGTGTACTGAATGAAGCATCTCGGTGATATCACGAAGATAAACGGCGCAGATATAGAGCCGGTTGAGTGCATCATCGGCGGCAGCCCCTGTCAGGGTCTCAGCATAGCGGGTAAACGCGCAGGGCTTGACGGAGAGCGTTCGGGGCTTTTTATGGAACAAATTCGAATTGTTAAGGAGATGAGAGCAAAATATGGAACAGCTTACCATCGATTTATGGTGTGGGAAAATGTCCCCGGAGCGTTCAGCAGCAACAAAGGAGCCGACTTCGCGGCGGTCCTCACGGAAATTATCCGTATCGTCGAGCCGGAAGCCCCCTGTGTTGATGTGCCTGCAAAGGGCTGGAGCACATGGGGAGGATTCCGCGACATGGACGGAAGATGGAGCGTGGCTTGGCGAGTGCATGACGCGCAATACTGGGGAGTGCCCCAGCGTCGTCGCAGAATCGCGCTTGTCGCAGATTTTGGAGGCGACACCGCATCCGAAATACTATTTGACCGCAAAAGCGTGTCAGGGGATATTGCGGAGAGCGGAGCGTCGGGGCAAAGATTTGCCGAAACTGCTGAAGCAGGTGCTTCTTATGCAGTCCGCATTAGGGGGGGCTGTGACGGAGGCGGCAAAGGAGCGTTAGTGCAGACGGAGAAAAGCGGAACGCTCGGCACAGGCAACGACCAGACGATTTTCCAGGGTGTAGCATACGGAATCTGCTCTTACGCCAGCAACAGCATGAAATCATCGAACCCGCACAGCGGCATCTACGAAGCGGAAACCGCACGGACGCTGGACGGCCACGGCGGTAATCCTTCCTGTAACCAGGGCGGCATCGCCATTGTTGCGTTTACGCAGAACCAACGGGATGAAGTCCGCGAACTGGGCGACCGCTCCGCAGTGGTATGCGCCAACGCCGGTACCAAGCAGCAGACCTTCGTGCTGCAAGGCTCCATGATCGGTCGAGAGGACAAAAACGATCCCCAGGGTGACGGCATCAATGAGGATGTATCTTTCACCCTCAACACCGTAGACCGCCATGCCGTATATGCCATGACCACCGGCAGCTTTACGCAGGTTTCCGAAGATAAGGCTCCTGTCTGCTACGGCATCGGCAGGGACACCTTCAACCAGGGGCAGAACGCCAAGTTCGCTCCGACCTTTGAAGAGGAGCTTCAGCCGACACTGGTAGCCAAAGAACCCAGTGCTATTCAGAACGGCTACGCAGTCCGCAAACTCACGCCAACCGAATGCGAACGGCTGCAAGGCTTCCCCGACGGATGGACGGACATAGGTGACTACCTCGACAGCAAAGGTAAAAAGCGTAAAACAAGTGACAGCGCACGATACAAGGCACTCGGAAACTCGATCGCGCTGCCGTTCTGGCAGTGGATGCTGCGCAGGATGTGTGAAATATCGGGCGTAAAGACTATGGGCTCACTTTTCGACGGCATCGGCGGTTTCCCACTGTGCTGGGAGCGCATAAACGGCGAGGGAAGCTGCCGATGGGCGAGCGAAATCGAGGAGTTTCCGATGGCAGTAACAAAAAGACATTTTAAGGAGGAGTAACATGACTGATACTGATCTTTTAATCCAAAACCTCCGGCGCGAAAACGAAGCGCTGAGAGCTGCTTATCATGAAATAGCAGAAGACCTTGTAGCGTTCGGGAGAGTTGATTATTGGCTCTGCGATGAAATACCGACAAAATTGCACTTGAAATACCAACCGCAAAATGACGGCAATTATGAAAATAAACCATGCGTTGAATGCGTGAAGGAATATTATTTTTCAAAAAATCAGCCGAAGGAGGTAAACGATGGCCAAGATTAAATTAAAACCCTGCCCGCTTCGCGGAAGAAAGCCGATTATCGAACATTGGTCGAGTGGTGGAATGATGTATATGGTGAAGTGCAACAACTCTGACTGCCTTGTACCGCTCAAAGGATATCCCACAGGGCACAAATTAGATGAAGTTGTTGAAGCATGGAACAGGAGGGACGACATTGGCGACAAAACTGTTCTGTGACCGCTGCGGCGCGGAGATAAACCCAATGAGCTCCGCGACCCGCGCAATAATGAGGCGGCATAAAATGAAAGGAAACGAGACCTACTACGATCTGTGCGTTTCGTGCGCGCACAAGCTGAGTGCGTGGCTTAGCGGAAAGGAGGACGAAGATGGCTGAATACATAGACAGAGATGCGGTATATACGGCATTTGCGAATGCTTGTACAGACGTACTCGAAAGAGCATCCGAAATTTATTATATTGCTGGCTATAGCTATGAACACGTTATAGAAATACTGGACGATATACCTACCGTCAACGTCGCGCCTATAAAGCATGGACAGTGGGAATGGTTTGACGAAGATACAGGAACACCGATTACAGGCCATGAAAGGGAATGGGGCTGGCGTTGTTCTCACTGCAAGCATGAACTGCCGGACGATTACGACGATCCTGATTATCGCCCGATGATAGACTATTGCCCCTATTGTGGGGCAAAGATGGACGGAGGTGCTAATAATGGCTGAATGCATAGAGCGTGAAGCGCTGTTACACGACATCGAGCAATCGGTGGTATATACGGCAAGAGGAAAAATAACGAGCGCAGAAATGCGAGGCGCTCACAAAATTATCGAGCGCATTAAGTGTGCGCCTGCTGTCGAGCCTATTTATATTCACGAACCGACAAAAAGCGAGTTTAAGCGCATGGCGGTGCAGATGGGCTATGTGCAGGTGGTGCGCTGCAAGGACTGCGAATACAGCTACGACGATATAAGTTCTCTGTGCTGTTCGCACGGTGTTTGTGTTGATTGTGAAGTGCTGCCGAATTTCTATTGCGCAGAGGGAAAAAGAAGGGAGAATCAATAATGGCAATTAAAAGATTTTGTGACCGCTGCGGAGCTGAAATCCATCCGTCAAGTTCTATGACATATATAAGTGTGAAGAGTACGGATTACGCATATGCCATCGACTACGAGCTTTGTGAGTCATGCGCATATGAGTTAAAGCTGTGGTTGAACGGAAAGAGAGGGGAGTCTGCCGAATGACAGCAGCAGAAGCGAAAGAACGCCTGGTTTGCATCTTAAACAATAATCAATTCACAAAAGCAGACAAAAAGGCAATGTACTTAGCAATCAATGCTATTAACAGGCAAACACCAATAAAGCCGGTAAGCCAGATGAAGTTCGGCAAATATGATACAGTTATCGGCCTGTGTCCTACTTGCGGCTGCGGGAATAATTCTGAATACCCGTACTGCAGTGACTGTGGGCAAGCGCTTGAATGGGGTGATACCAAATGACACGCGGGGAATATATGCGCAAGGCGCGATTGGATGCAGGGTTAAGCATCGTGCGGCTGGCCGAAATATCCGGCATAGCCCAAACCACGATAAGCCTGCTTGAACGCAAATCACTACGCGGCGGCTGGATAGATACAATAGAAACCCTTGCCGATGCGCTCGGACTGAGTATCGACGAATACATAGGCCATAAGGTGGTGACTAAGCATGGGTAAGCAATCGGCATTTGCAAAGGCCGTGCAGCGTGAGGTTAACATTCAGCTACAGCTTTACGGGCGCAACCGCATGCAGCTTGCCGAAGATGCCGCGTTTATGGCCGCTAATGAAGTGCTGGGCTTAGGCCCAGGCAGAGCAAGGGCATTCGGCGAGGCGTTCGTAAAGTATGCAAACGAGATCGCGGACTTGGTTGTAGAGGACAGCAAAACCGACGACGAGATCGTATATGCAAAGGCTGTACTTGATCGGCGCATCCGTGAAATAGTGGGCGAGGATAACTTTTCGCCATTTGATGAAAGGTATGGTAGGCGATAATGGCAAAAAACGTAGGCTGGGAGGCCAAAAGCAATCACGACGGCAGCTATACAGTAACCGTTAACGGTAAGCAATACTATTGTGCAGATACACATGAATTTCTTCACTTTTTAGAAGATATAGGCGAAAGGTGGGAGGATAGTGAAATTCGAAAAAGATGAACGCCGCGAGTTTTCGACCGGCGCTGTAAGGGATAAGGCCGACGGGAAAGGTCGCTATGATCTCGCGCCCTGGGGGGCGATACACGCCCTTGCGCAGCACTGTGAGCGCGGCGCGATCCACTACGGGGAACGCAACGTCGACAAAGGCATACCCCAGCACAGCTTGATAGACAGCGGCATACGGCATCTTAGCCTGTACATACAGGGCGATGCGGAAGCGCATCACCTTGTAGCGGCGTTGTGGAACATCGCGTGGGCTGTGGAGCAGGAAATAAAACGGCCTGAAATGGTCGACCTGCCCGAACGCGGCGAACATTCGGGCATAGCATTTTGAAAGGATGGGAAACATGAAAAGGCTACTATATAAAATACGCATGTGGTTGTTAGGACTGCTGCACGGTGAACCCGAAGAATATAGCGCTAAAGTTGAAGATATGTACTTGGAGCTTCTTTGGTCGCGGCGCAAACAGATAACGGTGCTTGATGATACGATAGCGCTATATAAAAACGCAATCCGTGAAATATGCCGCCGGAGCGAGAACACCTATTACGACTGGTGCTGCGATCAGTGCGCTTGTAACTGCGATAAGCGCAACGGCTGGTGTAACGATTTTGAACCTGTAAGCTATGGAAAGTGACTGCCGTAATTGCCCGGATAGAACGCCGTTTTGCCACGCGAAGTGCGATAGCTACAAAACCTATTGCGCAGATAACAAGGCCGATAAAGCGGCGAAAAAGGCGTATTTAGAAAAGCATAATGCACCGAACGGCGTATTGATCAACGGCTATATACGCCGAAAGAAAAAAGCAAGATTATTCAATGGAAAGAGGGTAAAGTAAATATGTATTCTATAGAACGGCCATTAGAGCCGCCTGATTTTCCTGCCCCCGATTGCATATGCCAGGAATGCGACGGCTGGTTTTACGGCGACGATATAATGTACATTTCCAACGGTCGGCGTTTGTGCCCCGATTGCTTTAGAGAAGAAATCAACGATTTACCGACCGAAGAACTTGCCGAGCTTATCGGCGCAGAGGTTATAAACGCAGAGGACGCAAGGGAGGTGCATAAACCATATGGGAGAATGCGTTATTGTCTACGGTAAATCCGGCAGCGGAAAAAGCCGAAGCCTACTTAACTTCGGTGAGGACGAGATTTTTCTTGTTAACGTTATCGCAAAACGCTTGCCGTTTCGAAAAAAATTTAAGTATACAATGGTCAGCGACAATCCTGTTAAAATTATGAACGGTCTGAAAAAGATGCCTGTAAAAACAGCGGTTATCGATGACGGCGGTTATCTAATGACCAACGCGTTTATGCAAGGCCACTCGGCGCCGAAAAGCGGATCAAGCTCATTCGATCTGTATAACAGCATTGCCGATAGCTTTTGGGGACTGCTGATGTTCGTCAAAAATGAGCTGCCCGAAGACGTCATAGTCTACATAGTCGTTCACGAAGACACAAGCGACTACGGCGAGACCAAAATACGCACAATTGGCAAACTGTTGAATGAAAAAGTATGCATTGAAGGCATGGCAACTATCGTGCTGCGATGTGTAGTCCGCGACGGTAAGCATATGTTTATCACGCAGTCTGACGGCAGCGATATAAGCAAGTCGCCGGAGGGCATGTTTGAGCTTGAGATCGAGAACGATTTAAAATTCGTGGACGACACTATAAGAAGTTATTGGGGGTTGTGATATGACTAAGTTTGAAAACGGTGTACCCGGTTATGTAGAGGGTACGGCAACCGTCAAGGTATTTTTCCCGATAGACACGACCGGCAAAGCGCACATCAACTGCCGACAGTGCTATTTCTACAAATGCAATACTTACAGGTGCATGCTTAATAACGAAGTGTGCGCCGAACCTGATAAATACGTGGGTGTCAGTTGCCCGCTTGAATATTGAAACAAGAAAGGAACAAGTAAACAATGATTAAATCTTACAACGGCTTTAAAGCAGAACGTACCACAACGCGTGAAACACTTCCGGCAGGCGGCTATGTCGCTAAGATCATGGACGCAAGCGTCATTGATTACGATTGGGGCAGCGTCCTGAAAATCGACTTCGATATTGCCGAGGGTGAACACAAGGGCTTTTTCGCGGCAGACTATCGCGCAAACATCAACGATGATAAGAAATGGCGCGGTTGCTATCGCATTAACATCCCGAACGAAAGCAATCAGTACTTCGACAGTCAGAAAAAATCCTTTAACAACCTTATAGCATGCCTTGAGGAAACCAATAACGGCTACCACTGGGATTGGGATGAAGCCAAACTCAAGGGCAAGGGGCTCGGCGTTCTGTTCCGTAATAAGGAATGGGAATACAACGGCAACACCGGCTGGACAACCGAGTGCTGTGCCGTCACCACCGCGCAGGATGTACGCGACGGCAATTTCAAAATGCCGAAGGACAAGCCCCTTAAAAAGGCCGACACTGCATCCGCTTATCCGGCTGCGACGTTCACAACAATGGATGACGACGATAGCGATCTGCCGTTCTAAAGCCTATGACACCGCGTGAAATCGAAGATGCGCTCGCGGACATGGTGATACTGGTCGACACACGCGAACAGGACACGCCGCGTCTCAGGGCGCGATTAAAGGGCATGAACTGCCCACACGAACGGTGCAAGCTCGATTTTGGCGACTACTCGGCGAAATTTCCTATAGGCGGCGAATGGCTGACGCTAAACGCCGCCGTAGAGCGCAAGATGGATTTTTCGGAATTGGCTCAGTGCTTTTGTAATGGCCGTGCACGCTTTGCACGGGAGTTTGAACGCGCTAAGACTGCCGACGCAAAGATCTATCTGCTTATCGAAAATCAATGCTGGGAGGATGCTTATAGCGGCAACTATCGCAGTCAGATGAAGCCGCAGGCGTTCGTTGCGTCGCTGCTTGCGTGGCTGGCGCGTTATCGCTGCCAGGTCATATTCTGCGATCAGCACACAAGCGCCAAGCTGATACACGATATTCTTTACCGTGAGGGACGTGAAATGCTGGAAAGGATGATGCTTGATGAATGCGAAACATAAAAGCGCATTAATAAAAGATATGCTTGATTTTACTGTTGTCGCAACGGCTTACGGGCTGGATTTTAACCGTGCCGGTTTTGCAAGATGTCCTTTTCACAATGAAAAAACAGCGTCATTCAAAATCAAAGATCGGCATAACGCTCATTGCTTCGGCTGCGGCTGGTCAGGCGACGTTATCAGCTTCACGGGGCAATTATTCAACCTTGATTTTGAACAATCGACGCGAAAGCTGATTAACGACTTCGGCTTACCGATAGTAGCCGACCGCAAAATGACTTTACGCGAGAACAGCGAGATCACAGCAACCTATAATGCGGCAATAACGGAATATAACAAATGCAAGCAAGCCGAAAAAGAGCTCCAGCAGCGCTATGAGTGCCTTTTATGGGTATATGCCACACTTGATAAGTGGAAGCGCAAATATGCCCCTGAGAGCCCTACAGAGCCTTTAGACGAGCATTACATCATTGCCTGTAAAGAAATCGACGGTGCAGCTTATAGGCTGATGCTGTATTCATAAGGGGGATAGTATGACGAAACTGATTGACTGCAACCAATTAACGGACGAGGCCATAGCGAACATGAACGCTACCGAGCTTATCAATTCCGTTTTGGTTTCGTTTGATATCCCCGACGTGATAGAACGCGAACGCATACAGGCGCTTATGCAGATAAGAGCGGCAGAAGTTGGCGCAAAAGTAGTCGTTAACCGTCAGCTCGGCGCATACCGCCAAAAGGACAAGCAGCTTGAAGCCGATTTTAAAAAATCACAGGCACAAGATAAAAACGACCTTGAATTACGCTTAAACGACAAAGGCGTACCCGTTCCAACTATCGACAATTTTCTTAAAATCATGCGTGGGAGAATGGAATACAGCAGCATTCGCTTTAATGTGCTGCGTAATTCGCCTGAGATCACGCATAACGGCGAAATATGCCGATGGTCGGACGCGGATGCGGCGCAAAGCCGAAATTTCTGTGAAGCCAATTACGGCCTGTACAGCGACAAAAAACACTCTGACGCTTTACGCATTTTGTGGAAGGAACGCGAATATAACCCGATAAAGGACATAGTTGACACTCTTGAATGGGACGGAGAAGAACGTTGCATACATTTTCTCTCTAAATGGGCAAAAGTCGAGGACACCGCTTACACTCGCGAAGTCAGTCGCCTTATATTTGCCGGCGGCATTAACCGGCTCTATCTGCCCGGCTGCAAGTTTGATGATGTTCCCGTACTCATCGGTGCAAAGCAGGGCGAAGGCAAATCCACGCTTGTCAAATGGCTTGCCATTAACGATAGTTATTTTTCCGAAGTAACCGAAATGGACGGTCAAAAGGCCATAGAGCAATTAGAAGGCGCGTGGATATGCGAGGTCGCGGAGCTGCTTGCGCTTACCAAAACGAAAGAGCAGGAGGCCGTCAAGTCCTACATAACACGGCAGCGCGACAAATACAGGCCGCCTTACGACGTTAACGCAATGGAGTTCCCGCGCCGGTGCATCTTTATAGGTACGACCAATAACGAACAATTCTTGCGCGACAAGACCGGCAACCGTCGTTTTTATCCCGTAACAGTCAATAGCAATGGTTATGATCTACACGATCATGAGCAGGAATGCCGCGATTATATCATTCAATGTTGGGCAGAGGCGCGTGTAAAATTCGAACGCGACGAAATGCCAGCTTTCGCGGATCGCTCTCTGCTGTCCGAATACAAGCATGCACAGGATGAAGCAATGGAGGATGATTGGCGTATCGGCGTTATTGAAAAGTACCTTGATGAGAAGTCGCCGGGCGATACCGTATGCATTAAGGAGCTAAAATGTGAGGCGCTATTTCCTGACAGCGATTTCCAAAGAGACTTAACACCGAAAGAGACACAAGAGATTTATCGTATCGTCGCTACAATACCTGAATGGACAAACATTGGTAGAAAATATACCGCGAAATATGGTCGGCAAAGATGTTGGCAGAAAAAAGTGGGAGCTATCAAAAATATCAATGAATTACCTTTTTGACGTTTTGCACAATCAAAATACGTTGGTTTTGTGCAAAAGTCACAGCAAAAACGGGGCAGGATATAGACCTGTCCTACCCCTGTCCCGTACCCTGTCCCGTGGCTCAATCCCTTGAATTATCTATCTTTTTTCTCTTTTACAGGACAGGGGGACAGGTAAAGTAATATAAAAAGAGTATTTCGTAAAATAGCGTATGGTGTACACCATATAAGAAAACGAAACACTTATATAGGGAAACCGCGTGCCCGCCCGTCCCCTGTCCTGTATTAAAAAATCTAAAATCGGAGGTGTTCAAAATAGCCAATTTGTCAATAACTGCAAATAACATCATCCTGCAAGCGGCTCAAAATTTGCCTTTGCAAGGCGAACGATCACCGGCTGACGAGCTGCTATATTACCAAGCTCGAGAACTCTACGACCTCCACGCTAAAGGCATGATAACCGCCGCTATAGGCGCTGAACGCAAAAACAAAATCATAGCCGCCTATATAGTCAATTCAAATCGTGAACAGCAATATACCCGAAGCAACATGCAGGTCGCAGAATTCTACAAATCAATCGAGGCCGCCGGTTGCAATTATGCCAAAAATCGAACAATCGAAAACGCCGATCAACTATACTACGAAGTCTATCACATGATACCGAAAGGAGCAGCGTCATGAGCAAAAACCCAAACACGCAAAAAGAAGTACGCGAATTGTTAGAAGCTGTTGGCGCTTTGGCCGAAGTAGCTCTCAACTTTTATCGCGCTTTAATCGCAGCTGGGGCTAATAACAGCGAAGCAACCTCAATCACTCGCGCTTACTTAGCATCATTTAACACTCCAACCAACAATTCTACAACAGAAGGTGATAATTAACATGGCAGAATCTAAATCTAAAACCAAAACTTCAACCGAAACAACAACGACCGAAATAACGCCCAAGCGCGGACGCGGCCACCCTAAAGGTGCAGGCGGTTACAAACGTCCTGACAGTACAGTTCAAGCCGAGCCCGGCGATAACCGTAAATACCTCGAACACAACCTCAAAATGTGGAGTTGGCCATCGGTCGACATGAAAAAACCTGAAAACGTCCTCGAACGTGTTACTCTCTACTTCCAAACCTGCGCTGATGACGATATGAAACCCTCTGTTGCTGGGTTGGCATTAGCTTTTGGCATTGACAGAAGAACTTTATGGAAGTGGATAAACGGCATTCAAAGCGACTTTGTAGCCGCCGAAAGCAGAGTCGCACTCAAAAAAGCATATATAATTTTGAACGCTCAAATGGAAAATTACATGCAAAACGGCAAGATAAATCCCGTAGCAGGAATTTTCCTTATGAAGAATAATATGGGATATCAGGACAAGCAGGAGGTCGTTGTAACGCCTAACCAGCAGCTTGGTGAACAGATACCGGCTGAGACTTTGGAGAAAAAATATCTTGAGGACGTGATCGGCGCGTCAGCCAGCGACTATGAAGTAGATTCCTGAGCGACTATGCCGAGCGACTATGGCGGGCTCACGACTATGATACAGCCGGACGGCGAAGCCGAATAACTCTCACTCGACTATCGGGGAAAAGCCACCGACTATCGCTGAATCGTCAGCGACTATCAAACGACTATCGACTATGCCCCGCGCGTAAGCGCTGAAAAATTTTTAGACTTAAAAACTGAGCAAAAAGCAAAGCAAAACCGCCGAGCGCCTGTCATGGGCACTCGACGGTGTTTTTATTTGTTGTGATCCGCGCGGCTCACGTTGTCAAAAATGCGTTTGCTCGTTAAACGCCACTGAAACGCGTTCTAAGCGGCTTTTGTTTTGCAAGGGTTATTACACTGGCACGCAGAAAAACCCGCTCACAAACGATTACAGAGGGCAAAAGCGAAGCGCATATGAGTATACAGCGCAGCACGCCGCGTTTTAATGGCGCTGCAATCGGCTTTTCTCGCCCGGCTATACAGCCGATAGGGTAAAAAGAAAATCGCCCTGAAGCGTGTTCAGGGCGGTGCAGGAGGTTATTTATTTTTCTTCATGCAATCGAACAAAATCATGATCGGAAGTATAACGATAATTAATAAAACTGTCATTTTTCGATACCCTCCTTGTTTAGTTTTCCTCAAGAATTATTGTTACATCGTCGTGATCGGTAAAGTTATGGATATTATAAGCCATATATTTATAAATTCCTGTGTAGAGCTTTATGCGGAGCTCACCAAAGCAAGACTCAGTTTCAAGATGATGTTTTTTTGCCCATGTAGCAATTAATGTGGCAGGCGTAAAATTCGCGTTGCTTTTAATAGCTTCACTAAAAGAGTGTACCCATTTAATGCCGTCGTAGTGTTCCGCGCTGATCTCGTTTACGATGGCGAGAATTTCGGCAGTGGTATAACTGGGGTTCCGCTTGTGTATGCGCTGCTCTAAGCAAAGATTTCGCCAGGACTGGCCGCCTTCGTCGGTGTACTGCGTGTCAATGTGCAATCCAACAGGGTTGATGATCTCTTGCACGGGGTGTTTCAGCGGTGCCCCGTTGCGCTTGTTGGTGTAGCGCAGCTGGCTGCGGTTCTGCCAAAGGCAGAATTCGAGAAAATAATTTCGGCCGTCTTTGCCGGGGATCGTCTCGTCCATCGTGCATACACGATAATTGCCAACGTCGCTTTTAGTGGTGACCGGGACGCCTCCATTAAAATTACATCCGCGCTTTTCGAGTAACAAATAGTTCTTTCCGTTGATGATCATTGTAATTCCCTCCTTGATTTTTTACGGTGGAGGCGGTACAATAACTGTGCCGCTCTCCTTGGCGGTGCGCGCCCGGTTTGCTTCCTACGGCTTCGGGTGCGCTTTTTGTTTACGGCAACATAATACTATGAATCGCCGTAAATGTCAATAGTAAAATCAAGATTTATCGTAAAAAATATGTGTTTGTCCGTTTGCGCGGCGTTCACGATGCCCGGCGGGGCTGTACCGGGGGCGGGGGAAATGGAACGCGCAGCCAGGGCGGGGTTAGCAGCTCAAATACTCGCAAAAATAAAAAGACCTTCTCGGCCTCGAACATCGAAAAATCGCGCGAAAAATAAAAAGACAATTTTGCAATTACGATATTGACAACATGCCGTAATTATGATATTGTGTTATCGTAAATGAAACGCACGGAGGACTTTTTGATGAAGAACGTAATCGCTTATGTCCGAGTGAGCACGGATGCTCAAGCGATGGATGATAAGTTTGGTATAGAGTCGCAGAAAGAGATTATTGCTGATTATTGTGATAAGCATGATATGTCCATAATGAATTGGTATGTTGATCGTGGTGAAAGCGGCGTTAAGGAAAATAGGCCGCAGCTGGACTCGATTCTGTATGGTGAGATCAAAAATCCTCCTGTTGAAGCTGTTGTTGTTGCCAAGTCTGATCGTATGGCGAGAGATATTAAATTATATTATTATTTCATGATGCTACTGGAAAAGCGCGGAATGAAGCTTATCAGCGCTACAGAGGAAGTTGTCAATGATGATACCGGGCTTGGTAATGTTTATAAGGCACTGATGCTGTTTGTAGCAGAGCAGGAGCGTAACAATATAACGAAACGTACCAGTGGCGGCAGAGCGGTAAAGTCTGCAAACGGAGGTTATAGCGGCGGGAGAACGCCGTTTGGCTATAAGGCCGAAAATCATCAGATGGTTATTGTGCCGGAGGAAGCTGAGGTCGTCCGTGAAATTTTCAAATTGAAAGACGGAGATGGCATGACCTATCAAGCTGTTGTCGACAGATTGAATGCAGAGGGGAAGTTAAACAGAAGCGGAAAGCCGTTTGTTATCAGCACCGTTCAGACGATTTATGAAAATAAGAATGTATATATGGGGCTGTACCGTTACGGTAAACGCTCGAACAAGGATGCCGAATGGGTGCAAGGTCAGCATGAAGCAATCTTAAAGGATGAATAAGCAATGAAATACTTTTTCAATCTCATCGGTTATATGCTGGTGATAATATGTATCGCGCTACTGTTAGCGTATGTGATACCGAGAATTTTATAAAGTAGGCTCTTGCAAGGGCGAGGGTGACAGCTAAGGGGCTATCTCGAAAGGGGTAGCCTCTTTTTTTATTTGGCGGAGGTGCTTATGAAATTAATTCGTAAGGTCGATATTTTGGGCTCGAAGTACGCTGTTTATCGGGTGAGATCGGGCGAAAATGAATATATGGAAAGGATGCATTACGGTGGGTTATGCTGTGCCAGTGATCGTAAGATTTACATTCTTGATTTGGCTACGGTTGAGGATTGGAAAGACGAAAGGGAGGAAGTGCGTAAGAGCTCGGAGGCTTGCACTTTGCGTCACGAGATAATCCATGCATTCTTAAACGAAAGTGGCTTACAGTGGAATGCTGCTGCGTCAGATCAATCATGGGCTAAGAACGAAGAAATGGTTGATTGGATAGCTATTCAATTCCCGAAGATATTTAAAGTGTATCAAGAATTGGGGTGCTTAGAGTGAATTACAAAAAGCTTGCGAGCTCTATAAATGCTGCGATTGATAAGAAACCTGATGATAAGGGAGCTTACGGGGATCTTTTCTCGCTTTGCCGCGCATGGGAAGCTGAGGATTTTGCAGCGGCTCACGCTGCTAACAAGGCGCTAAAGGCAAAGTGCGCTGCGCAGCTGCGTGTGAGCGCAGATAAAGCGTCGTTTTATGAGCAGTGGCGTAAGTGCCTGCTGTTTGAAGCACCGCACGATTTTGACAGTTATTTGACGTATATGGAGCTTGACAGGCAAGCGGATAAGCGCTTTTATCAGCCGCGAAAGAAGCAGCTGAAACCTGTGGTTGACGCTTTACAGGCGCTTTGCGGTGACGATGAGCTCGACCTACTGGCCGTGAGCTTACCCCCTGGTGTCGGCAAGACCACGCTTGCAATCTTCCTGCTTACGTGGATAGCCGGGCGCGATCCGAATCATCCGAACCTTACCGGCAGTCACTCCAACTCGTTTGTACGCGGCGTGTATGATGAGTGCTTGAGGCTGTTCGACGCGCAGGGCGAATATCTTTGGCATGACGTATTTCCCGCCGTTCAGGTCAGCAGCACAAACGCTAAGGATTGCCGCATCGATCTTGATAAGTGTCAGCGTTTTGAGACGCTGGAGTTTACCTCTATAGGCACAGGAAACGCCGGTTTGTACCGCGCTGCAAATTTGCTTTACTGTGATGACTTGGTGTCGGGTATTGAAGTCGCACTCTCTAAGGAGCGGCTTGACAAGCTGTGGGAGACGTATACCACTGACTTGCGGCAGCGTAAGATCGGCGATAAATGCAAAGAGCTTCATATCGCTACTCGGTGGAGCGTACATGATGTTATAGGCCGCTTGGAACGGGAGTATGAGAATAACCCACGTGCGAAATTCATTCGCTTTCCCGCTATGAATGAGAACGACGAGAGCAATTTTGATTACGATTACGGCGTAGGGTTTACTACAAAGTTTTATCGTGAGCAGCGGGACATTATGGACTCTGTCAGCTGGAAAGCGCTGTACATGAACCAGCCGATAGAGAGGGAAGGACTTATTTATCATCCTGATGAGCTGCGGCGTTTCTTTGAACTGCCCACGCAGGAGCCGGACGCTGTTATCGGCGTATGTGATACTAAGGATAAAGGCGCTGACTATGCGTTTTTGCCTGTTGGTTATGTGTATGGGCAGGATTATTATATCGGCGATTGTATCTGCGATAACGGTTTGCCTGACACTGTAGATATTCGCCTTGCGGATATTCTTGTGCGAGACAAGGTCAATATGTGCCGTTTTGAAAGCAACTCGGCCGGCCGACGTGTGGCAGAGAAAATTCAAGGCGAGGTTAAAAGGCTTGGCGGCATTACCAACATTACAACGAAATTTACAACGGCGAATAAGGAAACAAAAATCATTGTAAATTCAGCGTGGGTCAAAGAGCACTGCTTGTTTTTGGACGAAAGCAAATATAAGCGAAACTCGGACTACGGCCGGATGATGGATATGCTTTGCTCGTACACCGTAGCTGGTAAAAACAAGCACGACGATGTACCTGACGGAATGGCTATGTTTGCGGAATTCGCTCAGAGCTTAAGCGGCGCTAAAGTAGAAGTGTTTAAGCGGCCTTGTTAGTGCGCTAAATGACAAATAATAGAAATAATTCAAAGTGTGATAGTTTTGCTTGACACAGAATTAAATATATAATAATGTAAGAATTAGCAAAGGAGGTGTCACAAATAGCGGGACGTATGTTGTTTGGGCGGCGTGTTATATACACGGATGTCGCTGAGATCAACGCAAAAAATATAGTTGATGTTCTTAAAAAAGCACTATTTGTGCACCTACAGAATAGCGCGGATATTGACTATCTTTATCGCTATTATTGCGGAGATCAGCCGATTATTCATAGGGTCAAGGACGTAAGACCGGAGATTTGCAACAAGATCGTGGAAAATCGCGCTAATGAGATTGTGTCGTTTAAGGTCGGCTATCTTATGGGCGAGCCTGTGCAGTACGTCAGCCGTGATGACGAGGAGAGTATTGCGTCTAAGGTGCTGAAGCTTAACAGCTATGTGATATCTGAGGACAAGGCCGCTAAGGACAAAGAGCTTGCGGATTGGTTTCATATTTGCGGCACATCGTATCGGATGATTTTGCCCGACGCGAATGCGAACATAGAGGAAGATGAAGCGCCGTTTGAGATATTTACACTTGACCCGCGTTTTGCTTTTGTGGTCTATTCAAGTGAGCTTGGCAATCCGGCGCTGTTGGGCGTAAAGTATATACTTCGTGAGGACGGAACGCTTGTTTATTCTTGTTACACGCGAGATCATTATTATGAGATAGAGAATCTGTCCACTATCACGCGCAACGAAGATCAGATACTCGGTATTCCGATCATTGAATACCCCGCAAACGCTGCAAGGCTTGGCGCTTTTGAAATTGTGCTGCCGCTTTTGGATGCTATAAATACGACCGAAAGCAACCGTATTGACGGCATTGAGCAGTTTGTTCAGGCGCTTATGCTTTTCCACAATGTTGATATTTCAAGTGACGATTTTTCAAAGCTGCGTAACGAGGGCGCGATCAAATTCAAGGACATTGATCCTCAGTTCAAAGCAGAGATTGATTATCTTACTTCCGAGATGAACCAAACGCAAACTCAGACGCTTGTTGACAGCATGTACAACACTGTGCTGACGATTTGCGGCATGCCGAACAGGAACGGCGGTTCTTCGACTTCGGACACCGGCTCAGCTGTTATTATGCGTGACGGCTGGTCATCCGCTGAGGCGAGAGCCAAAGACACGGAGCTTGTGTTTAAAAAAGCAGAGAAAGAGTTTCTTAAGCTGCTGCTGCACATTTGCCGCGATCTGAGCGATTTGAGTCTGAAGCTTTCAAACCTCGAAATCCGCTTTACAAGGCGAAATTACGAGAACATTACCGAAAAAGCGAACGTATTGACTATGATGCTCGCTAATCCTAAAATCGCGCCTGTGCTGGCATTTACACACTGCGGTCTGTTCAGTGATCCGCAGCTTGCATACAGAATGAGCGTGGAGTACATGGAAGAGCAGCAGAGAAAGGCTGCGGAGGTAATAGCTAATGGAGATAAAACCGAGAACGGTAATGCAGTTAACGCCGGAGATGATAACGGCGATAGAGCAGGCACTGAGCCAACGCAGCAGAATTGAGATCGGCGTAAAGAACAATAAAATTTGCGTTTGGGAGATCAAAAGCAAAACTAAATACGAACAGCCTATTGCATAGGGCATTAGGGACAGCCAGTTAGGGGCTATCGATATCGAAAAGATGTCGGTAGCTCCTTTTTTGTTATTCTCTTTTCCTTCCTGTTGCCCCCGGGCTCTGCGGAGCGCCCGTGAAAGCTCGCCGATGGCGGTCGGCATGAGAAAGGCAGCAGCAAAAAGTAATCAATCGCTGAGAGGCGTTAGTTGTCAGAGAAGACGTTAAAACGCGAAAGGGAGATAACCCTACCAAAAACAGAAAACACAGTCAGAGAAGACTAAAAAACGCAGGAGGTAATCATCATGGCAAAAATCGATGTAAGCAAAATCGACGGTTACGAGAATATGACCGCCGAGCAGAAAATTTCCGCATTAGAAGCTTATAACTCGCCTGAACCTGACTATACGGGCTGGGTAAAGAAAGACCTGTATGACAAAGCTGCTTCTGAAGCTTCTTCATGGAAGAAAAAGCACAATGAGCTTCTTTCTGAAGACGAACGCAAAAAGCAGGAGCAGGCTGACAGCATCGCGCAGATGCAGAAAGAGCTTGACGAGCTGCGCGAGGGCAAAAAGGTTTCCGAGTATAAAGCTAAATTTATCGCTCAGGGCTATGACGAAACGCTCGCAGAGGAAACCGCTAAGGCAATGGCAGAGGGCAACAGCGAACAGGTTTTTGCTAATAATCAGAAGTTTCTTGATGATTACGCGAAAAGAGTTAAAGCAGATGCTCTTAAAAAGACTCCGAGACCTGCACCTGGTCAGGGCGGTAACGAGTCTGTAAATTACGACGAAAAGATTTCAAACGCGCAGAAGGCCGGAGATTTTACGGCAGCTGCGTATTACACGCGCCTTAAAGCTCAGGCGGAGGCGCAAATTCAGAATGAATAAAGGAGAAAACCAATTATGGCAGATACTTTTGCTACAAGTTTTGGGGTACTTAACTACTCCGGAATGCTTTTTAACAAGGGTAATACCCGCACTCCGCTGTCCTCGATCATAGGCGGCAGGGCAAAGACGACCAATCATGTTGAGTTCGTTACCGGTCAGGAGTTTACTTCCGACGGCGGTGCTCAGCCTGCTATCAGCGAGACCGCATCGCTTACTGCGCCCGATGCGACTGTAGTAACTCGTGAGCAGAAAACGAACGTTACTCAGATCTTTCAGGAAAGCGTAGGCATCTCTTATGCAAAGCAGTCGAACATGGGCACTCTGAGCGGCATCAATATTGTCAATCAGCAGGCTAACCCCATGAACGAGCTCGATTTTCAGGTTGCTGCAAAGATGATGAAGATCAATGCCGATATCGAGTACACCTTCATTAACGGCGTATATAGCAAGGCCACCGATGACAGCAAGATCAACAAGACCCGTGGTCTCGTCCCTGCTATTACTACCAACACCAAGGCAATGGCATCCAAGCCTCTCGGCCTGTGGGATATCGCAGATATGGTCAAGAAAATCTATGGTCAGAATGCGCCCACTACCGGCCTGTGCCTGTGGTGCGATGCAACTACCATGTTCCAGATCAACGCTGATGCGGTACAAAACGGCTTGTCGGTAGTCCCTGCGTCTCGTGAGATCAACGGTATCGCGCTGTCGAGCGTCGTTACCCCGATAGGTGTTGTTTACCTGTACCTCGGTGAATACCTGCCCGGTGGCACTGCGCTGTTGCTGAACCTCGACGTTCTTGCCCCTGTGTTCCAGCCCGTTCCCGGCAAGGGCAACTTCTTCCTTGAAGAGCTTGCTAAGACCGGCGCGGGTCAGAAATATCAGCTCTTTGGTCAGATCGGCCTCGATCATGGCCCCGAGTGGTATCACGGCAAGTTTACCGGCATTTCGACCTCGTTTACCGCGCCTACTTACAGTCGCAGCGTATTTGTTGCGAATGCAGCTGATTTCAAAACCGCTGGCTCTACCGGTGGCTGATAAAAACGTTTAATCGAAAGGAGTGGACAGCATGACGGAAACTGAAAAACTGGCAATGGTTAAAGCTATGACCGGCGAGACGGATGAAAGCGTTCTGTCCACTTACCTTAAAATCGCCGGGAATAAGGTTTGCAGGAAAGCATATCCCTTTACGTTTGCTACGCAGAATGTGCCTGAGCGCTATGAGTATGTTCAGGTCGAGATCGCAGTTTATCTAATCAACAAACGCGGTGCAGAAGGGGAGACGGCACATAGTGAAAATGGAATATCGCGCACTTATGACAATGCCGATATCCCTTCTGCGCTGTTGAGAGATGTTGTGCCTTTTGCGTCCACCCTCGGAGGTGACGCATGAAGATATTAGAGCGAAACAAAATGGCGTTTTGGTATCAGCTCTATGACCGCAAGGAAATCGTTGAGGATGAATACGGCAACGAAACCGGCTCAAGGTTGATTTACAAACCCGCCGTTAAGTTAAGAGCTAATGTTTCGTCGGCTACAGGCACGGCACAGATAGAACAGTTCGGCAATTTCGCGGGTTATGACAAGGTGATCGTTACTGACGACCTGACTTGTCCGATTGACGAAAACTCGGTTTTGTTTGTTGATAAGCTGCCTGAATACAGCGAGGACGGCACTCCACTTTATGACTACGTTGTAAAGCGCGTTGCAAAATCGCTTAATGCCATTGCGTATGCAATTCAAAAGGTGAATGTGTCGTGAAAAAGGTCGTTGTACCGCTGTCTAATGCCGGTATTGCGGAGCTGATAAAAAGCGTGAACGAATACAACGTGTGGCTCAAAGAGCGCTCAAACGAGTTTCTGAGGCGTTTGGCGAAAATGGGTTACAACGCGGCGAGCGCTAAGTTCGGCACTGCGATCTATGACGGCACGAATGATGTTGTGGTGAAGATCGAAGAACGAGACAGAAACACTATGGCAATAGTCGCCACGGGCACGGCAACGCTGTTTATAGAGTTCGGTACAGGCGTTACTTATCCCGACAATCATCCGCAAGCGGGTGAGCTGGGTATGGCTCGCGGCGAGTACGGTGATGGTCACGGCAAGCAATCATCATGGGGCTATTACGGTGAACCCGGCTCTAACGGTATCGTCAGAGAAAAGCCCGACGGCAGCACCGTTGTTATTACGCAAGGCAATCCGGCAAACATGCCGATGTATGAAACGGTAAAGGAATTGGAAGCAAGCTTAACTGCTTTGGCAAAGGAAGTGTTTAAATGATCGACATTGAAAATCAGATATACACGCCGATAGCCAAAGCGCTCAGAAGCAAATTCCCCGGCATTATCGTAAGCGGCGAATATATAAACACTCCGCCTGGTTTCCCTTATGTGAGCATTGTCGAGCAGGACAATTACACGACACAGGCGCACATGGACAGCGGTAGTGTTGAGTTTTCGACGCTGATGTATGAGGTGAACGTTTATTCCAACAAAAGCGTTGGTAAGAAAGCAGCTTGCCGCGAGATCATAACGTTCATCGATAGTTTGATGTATTCAAAGAATTTTAGGCGAATATCACTTTCGCCCGTTCCAAATATGGAAAATGCGACAATTTACCGGCTCGTTGCCCGATACAAGGCAGAAACGGACGGTACTAATCTTTATAGGAGGTAAATTATGGCGATAAGTACATATAAAGTCTTTCTGATGAAGAAAGGAGACACAGGTGATACCTGGTCGAAGCTTGTTGATATCAAAGAGTTCCCCGATCTCGGCGGCGAGCCCGAAATGCTCGAAACCACTACTCTGAGTGACAACATGCAGACCTATATTGCAGGCATTCAGTCTCTTGATGGCCTGTCGTTCTCCGCAAACTACGACATGACCACTTTCAAGACGCTCAAGGCTCTTGAAGGTAAGAAAGCCAGCTATGCAGTGTGGTTCGGCGGTACGGAGGTTTCCGGCACTGTTACCCCTGATGGCTCTAACGGTAAGTTTAGCTTTGACGGCGAGCTTTCTGTTTATCCCGTCGGCGGCGGCGTAAATGAAGTTGTGGGCATGACTATTACCATCGCGCCGTCTACACCTATTGCTTTCTCTGACACCTGATTACAAGCCAAATTGATAAGGAGGATTTATCATGGCAAAACAGCTTACTATTAACGATCCTGTTTCCGGCGTTACATATACACTGGAATTTACTCGAAAGACAATCGAGCTCATGGAGAAAAACGGCTTTGTGGCTGCTGACATGGAGCGTAAGCCTATGACGCTTCTTCCCGCGCTTTTTGCGGGTGCGTTTCTTGCGCATCATCGTTTTGTTAAGCGTGATGTGATTGACGCAATTTATGCAAAGCTGAACCACAAGGACGAGCTTATAGGCGCACTTGTGGAGATGTACAACGAGCCGCTTATGGCGCTGCTTGACGAGCCCGAGCAGGAGAACGATGAGGGAAACCTGAGCTGGAAGGCTGGCTGGTAAGCGGCCATTCTTCCGTAAACGTGGGGGGTGGAGGCGAACGAAGCCCCATCCCCCGTTTTGCTTACACAGACAAATTTTATGAGCTTTTTCCGTATTACCTGTCTATAGGCATGACCTATGAGCAGTATTGGGAGCAAGATTGCGATTTAGTTAAGTATTACCGCCGTGCAGCGCAGATAAAACAGGATTTGAAAAATCAAGATGCGTGGTTGCAGGGCGCTTATTTTTACGAGGCATTGATCGACGTTGCTCCTATATTGCGAGCGTTTGCGAAGAAAGGCACTAAGCCTACGCCGTATGCAAATCAGCCTTATGAGCTGTTTAGCAGGAACGATGAAACGCGCAAGAAACAGGTGGTTGAAAAGAGGCAGGACGAAAAGGCAAAAGCGTTTATGCAGGCATTTATGATGTCAAATAACAAGAAATTTAAAGAAGAAGGTGGTGTAACGGATGGCTGATAATGTAGAAATTCAGGGCTTGGAGTTCGAGATAGTCAATGACAGCAAAGATACGGTCAAAGGCTTGGAAGCTCTGATAGATACACTCAAGGCATTGAAAACCGCTACATCAGGCGGCACGGGCGGACTTAATAAGACTGCTGATAGCATTAGAAAATTAAACGATGCTTTAAAGGGCTTTAGTCAGTCGGATGCAGCAAGTAAGATTTCATCTCTGGCAGGTGCGCTCAATGTGCTTAAGGGCGTTGGAAAGGTTACTATATCATCTTCTATTGCCAACCAGATAAAGGCGATAAACGCTGCTTTAGCCGGTGTTAACGAAAGTACAAAAGATAAGCTTGTCGGCCTCGCGGACGGTCTCAGGCCGCTTTCCGAGCTCGGAAAATCGAAACTGACTACATTTATTAATCAATTAAAAAAGCTCCCCGAAGTCGTCGGAGAGCTTGAAAAAGTTGATCTTGATAAATTCACGCGGCAAATGTCGGAGCTGGCTACGGCTATGAAGCCACTGGCTGATGAGATGCAAAAGGTATCTAACGGTTTCTCGGCGTTTCCATCGAAAATTCAAAAACTTATCTCGTCCAGTGAAAAGGGCAAGAAAAGCGTTGGCAAATTCGGCAAAGCGGCAGGGCTTCTAAAATTGGGCGGCGTTGCTTTGTCACTGCGTACGGTGTCGAATTTGATAAGCTCGGCTATTACAGAGTCGAATAAATATCAGGAAGACTTAAACCTCTTCACTGCATCAATGGGCAAATATGCCGAACAAGCAAAGAAATACGCCGAGACTGTATCTGAGGTCATGGGTATTGACCCTGCCGAGTGGATGCGCAATCAGGGTATATTCAACACGCTCTTAGAGGGCTTTGGTTCTGTTTCAGATCGAGCATACACGATGAGCAAGAACCTGACGCAATTAGGCTATGATATAAGTTCGTTCTTTAATATAAGCGTTGAAGATGCAATGTTAAAATTGCAGTCCGGCATTTCCGGCGAACTTGAGCCGCTACGTAGGTTGGGCTATGACCTGTCTCAGGCACGTTTGCAGCAGACGGCGTATACACTGGGTATCAATGAAAGTGTATCGGCAATGACTCAGGCCGAGAAAGCCGAGCTACGTTATTATGCCATTATGACACAGGTAACGACTGCACAGGGTGATATGGCACGTTCGCTTGAAGCCCCGGCTAATCAACTCAGAATATTGCAGGCGCAGTTCACTATGTGCGCGAGAGCAATAGGCGATATCTTTATCCCAATGCTCAACGCGATACTTCCCGTGGCGATTGCTGTTGTTCAGATCATTAAAGAGATTGCAAGTACAATAGCGGCTATATTCGGATTTAAACTAACCCCAATTGACTATTCCGGCCTTGATAATGCAGCAGGCGGCGCTGGCGCTCTTGAGGACAACCTCGAAGGTGCCGGTGATGCTGCAAAAAAACTTAAACAGTACACTGCCGGTTTTGACGAGTTGAATGTATTCAAGCCGGAAGACAAATCATCTTCCGGCAGCGGTGCAGGCGGCGGTGGCGGTTTTGATTTTGAGCTTCCTGAGTATGATTTTCTCGGCGATGCAATATCAGAGAGAATAGACAATATTCGCAAAAAGCTTGAGCCACTGCTTACGTTCGTAAAAGAACATTTGGATGAAATTCTTGTTGCTGTGCTGGCTATCGGCGTTGGTTTTCTCGCATGGAAGATAGGATCGATTATTGGCGATCTTGGCGGTCTTGAGGGAATTTTGAAGCGTATAAGCGAGCTTGTCGGAAGAATTACGCCACTGCTTGGTATTGCGCTTGCTGCTGCCGGTGCAGTTATGTTACTTGCGAGTGCCTTTGATGCTTGGACTAATGGTTTGAACAAAGGCAATCTTATAGGTATGCTTGCAGGCATCGGCACTATGACCGCTGGTCTTACTTTGAAATTTGGCAAACTGGGATTTGCTATTGGAACGATTGTCGGCGGTATTGCGTTACTTGTAATCGGTTTTAAGGATTGGGTAACACAATCAAAATTAACTAAAGAAGCGCTTTCTGCCCTTGAAATTGGCACAGTTGCTTTGACTGTTGGCTTAACAACACTATTCGGTAAAGTCGGTTTTGGCGTTGGCTTGCTTGTTGGCGGTATTACTGAGGCCATAGGTGCTATAAAAGAATTTGTAGACACAGGTGAGTTAACCGATAATTCTTTCCTGGCTTTTGAAAGCGGCATTTTAAAAATTGGTATTGCCTTATCTACATTTACGGGCAGTTGGGTGCCACTTGCCATTGCCGGTGTCGTGATGCTCGCGGCGGCTGTTTATCGGTATTGGGATGAAATCAAGGGTTTTTTCCAAAACCTTTGGGAAGGTATCAAACAGATATGGAAAGACGCGTCTATATGGTTTAAGACGAACGTCATAGACCCTATCGCTAATTTCTTTAAAGGGCTTTGGAAAGATGTATCGGGCTTTTTCTCTGATTTGTGGGCAGATGTTAAAGCAGTGTGGGATCCCGTCGCTACTTGGTTCAACGACAATGTTATTCAGCCGATAGTTAATTTCTTTGAGCCTATTGTTGATTGGATAAGCGAGTTTTTTAGAGGCTGCTGGATCATCATAAAGGCTATTTGGATCGTCGTTCCTTTGTGGTTTGACGAACAAGTCATTAAGCCGGTCAAAGAATTTTTCAGAAAGCTGAAAGAGGACGTAAGCCAATTCTTTTCCGATTTGTGGACTGGTATTCAAGAGACGTGGTCAACCGTGTCGACATGGTTTAATGAAAACGTCATTGCTCCCTTGACAGAGTTCTTTACAGGCTTGTGGGAGGACTTGACCGAAGGATTTGATAAGCTGTGGAATGATATCAAAACGATATTCGAGCCGGTCATAAACTGGTTTAAAGAGAAAATCATTGAGCCTCTCAAGGAAAAATTCTCGGACATGTGGGAGCGCCTACGCTCAGGCTTTGAGAATTTGTGGGGAAAAATCAAAGAAATATTCGCACCAGTAGTAAATTGGTTTAAAGACAACGTGATAGACCCTTTGAAAGAGAAGTTTTCAAGTGCGTGGGATGCAATAAAGGATGCGTTTAAAACGGCGATTTCTGCAATTAAAACTTTTGCAAAGGATGTATTGTTACGTGGTTTAGTTTCGATTGTTCAAGATGCTATTAATAAAGTTATAGACATAATCAATGGCCTGATAGGAAAGTTTAACGCTGTGGTATCTATTGCTGCGAAGATTACAGGCAGTGATTGGAGCGGCCTTGACAAGATAAAACACGTTGACCTTTTCGCAGAGGGCGGTTTTCCGAACGAAGGGCAGTTGTTTATTGCTCGTGAGTCCGGCGCTGAGATGGTCGGCACAATGGGACGCAGAACGGCGGTAGCCAACAACGACCAGATTGTAGAGGGCATATCAGCCGGTGTTACTAATGCAAATGACGGCGTTATCGCTGCAATATATTCGCTTATCAACGTGGTTGAGTCTAAGGATATGGACGTTTATATCGGCGATGACGCGATAGGCCATTCTTATGATCGATACAATCAGAGCAGAGGCCGCAGAGTCAATGTTGGTGCGTTTGCAAACGCTTATTAAGGAGGCGTGAGGATATGAACAGCTTTATAAAAATCAACGGCAAGGCATATCCCACGCCTCGACGGGGGCTGAATTTAATGGTCGCCACTATTGTTGACTCAGCCCGAAACGCAAATGCAGTCGTTGTCGGTCAGGTGGTAGGCCGCGAGCAGCAGAAGATAAACAACCTTGAATGGGGTTATCTTACCGCTGCTCAATGGTCGGCTATATTGAAGGAGTTTAGCCGATTTTATGTGACTGTGAGCTATCCCGATATGGTAAATAACCGCTGGACAACGCGAAAAATGTACCCCGGTGACCGCACAGCCGAGCCGCTTCATCTTGACCCGAAAACCGGCTTGCCGCTGGATTATATCAATTGTAAAGTCAATCTTATCGATTGCGGCGAGCCGTTCTAAGGAGGTGTAGACCGTGAAGCAGGTAAGCGATGCTTACAAGTTGAGCATGAGGTCTATGCTCAGAAACCGCTCGTATGTAAAAGTCGCGTTTTCAAACGTCGACGTAGCGGCAGCAACAGACGGCGAATGGGAGAGCAACGGTGCACAGGGATATTCGGAATTTGACACGATAGATTACGAATATGACTATGAAGAAACCTATGCGACGTTGGAGTTGAACAGGTGGGGGCTTGACGGCTCCCAAATCATTCTGGTATCGAACACGGGCAATACGCGGCAAGACGGCTTTACATCTACGCTTATAAGTAATGCAAACGGCGAGTTTACCACAAGTGCAGTGCTGACAAGGGAGTTTACCAACCCTCACACGTTCGCCGGGCTTACGTTTATTTTTGATACGCGTACTAAAGAGTGGCCGCTTGAGATTACCGCAAAGTTTTATCTTAATAATGAAGTGGTCGAAAATAAAACAATAAGTGTAACTGACACCGAGGCAGCTTTTGAGGCTCGCATAGCCTCGTGTGACAAGATCGAACTCGTGTTTGGTAATATGCTTCCTTATCGCCGCCCACGTTTGGAGCGTATCATGTATGGCATTGAAAAGACGTTTACAAACAGCGATATCGTATCAACGAAGCAGTCGCACGATGTAGACCCCTTGAGCCGCAGACTGCCGAAAGAGACCATGCAGTTTGCGATACTGGATTACGAGCATAAATACGATCCTGACAATCCTACAGGCATGTACGCCTATGTCGACAAAAACTCGCCGGTAACCATAAGCTTCGGCTACGAGCTGCCGGACGGAAATGTCGAGTGGACTAAGGGCGACAAGTACGTTTTGAACAGCAAGCCCAAAGCCTCGAAAAATCAGGCTACGTTTACCGGCACAGGGCTTATCGGCAGCTTAACGGGCAGCTTTTATAAGAGCAAGTTAGGCGAAAAGACCTTTTACGACATGGCAGAGGAAGTGCTGCTGGATGCAGACCTGACGCTTACCGAGCTCGGAACACATCCCTGGGTGATAGACCCCGCACTGAAGCAGATGAAAACCACTGCCGCGCTTCCTATCGACACGCACATGAATTGCTTGCAGCTTATAGCCCACGCTTGCCGCTGCCGCCTGTTCACCGATGACGATAATATCATACACATTAAGCCGTTCGGCGTTACGATTATCGGCATATACAACGGTACATGGTCTGATAACGGCCATATGTGGTTCAGCGAGTGGAACAGCGTTGATAAAGGCAACAAGACGGATAACACCTATATCACGCTTGAGCTCAATCGTTGGGCGCTTGACGGCGGGGAAGAACAGGTGCTTATCGAAAGTGAGAACGCGTCGGGGCGCGGCTATGTAAGTCAGAGCGTGTCGGACAGCAGCGGAGATTACGACACAGCGCCGGTGTTTACTAAGGAGTTCGATGTGTCGCATGATCTGCCGGTGCTCACGCTGTGCTTTGATACGCCGATAGATGAATATCCCTCGTCGGTGCAGGTCAAGTATTACAGCGGCGATACGTTGCTTGATACCAAAGTCGTAAGCGGTATAACGTCTGCTGAGACGGTCATCACGAGCTCGCTTGCGTCTGACTGCACAAAGTTCGAGGTCACTGTTCTCGGCGGTTTACCTTATCGCCGAGCACGAGTGAGTAAGGTCTATTACCGCGAAACGGATTATACGTTGGACTTCACTACGATATCCGAAGACAGTCAAACGCTGTCAAAAATCGATCAGCTCAAGACCGTTACCGTCGCAAAATACGCTTACACGGCCAACGGCGACAGTAGTGTGCTATTTGGAGGAACGACCGCCGAGACCAACCTACATATTGAGTTCTCAGGTCTTGCAGCGGATGTACAAATCACGGTTACCGGCGGTACGCTTGTATCTTCCGATATATATGCGAGAGCTGCCGATTTGGTGTTATCCTCCGGCACCAAAACCGTGACCATAACAGGTAAAACTTTGTCTGAAAACTCGGTGGTCGTTTCTTACCCCGTGAATTTGGACGGAGAAACCGATAAGGAGACAAATCCTCTCATAACTAACGACGATATGTGCGCTGCGCTTGCCGAGCACGTCAAAAAGTATCTTACAATGCGCAACACTTACGATGCGACGTATCGCGGCAATCCCGAGCTCGAAGTCGGCGACATTATAGGCTTGCAGACCATGTACACCGACGAGATGGATGCGCTTGTGTTGGTTGATGAGATAACATTCAACGGCTCTCTGAGCGGAAAGGTAAAGGTGAAAGCTTTGATATGAGTGTGATCGACGACCTTATATATGACCGCACACAAGCCGATGTAGACCGCGTTTACGAGCTAAAGGGAAAGATACTCGCCGGAGGCTTGAGCGCCCTGACTGACGCGGAGAAAACGGAATATATGGCCGGTATGAAAGGCGCGTATAACTACACCGACTTAAACCGCGTCGGACAGGCCGTTTCGTATATCGCGCAACAAATGAAGACGCTGCCGCAGAGAGTGGCGGCATACAGCGCGGCGAGAGGCGGCGGCAATGACGTTACCGTTGTTCTGCCGTATGACCCCGAAAGCATCACGGTCAGCCCCAAGACCGATTGGGCGGTCACGGACATACCGATGCAGGCGGCAATGGAAACATACCTTGCTAACCTTACCGAGCTGCGAGGACAGCTTACATTGCCGGTCGACGCGCCGACAGTACCGACGAGCATGCGCAATCTCACATTCTCGACCGCGAATGACATTGAGTATCTGCTCTATCTCATAAACGCGGCGCTCGTCGAACTGGAACAGTCATTGTATGACGAGATAGACAAAACAGTTGCCGCATTTGAATACGTTAATCTGTATTATTGCGGAGAATAGGAGGAAAGCATTTGAAAAACACCGTAATCAAAGGCGACGGCACGTCGAGGAAGCTCAAAGCGCCCTCATCGCTGCCTGAGAGCTTTTCAGAATGGCGAACACAGCTGCTTGCCGGAAATGCAACGCTGGATATCGCACTGAACCCTGATGGATGCGAGACTGTCGGAACGCCGCTATCAAAATCCAATTTGCTGACGGACGAGACCAAAACGGCTTTGGGGCTTACGAGTAATGATCCGACGATCAATGAAGCACTCAAGCTTCTCGGAGACGCTCAGCCCATCATCGGCACCGCGCCGCCCACGACATCGACCGTCGGTGTTGTCGGGCAGGAGTACATCGACACGGCGGCAAAGCTTGTTTATCACTGCACAGCGGCGGCGGCTACGGGGTATACGTGGGAGGTCTATTCCGCGGGGCGGTCGTCGAAAGTGAATTTAACGCTGTATGCGTCGAGCTGGAGTACGGCAAAGAAATACACCGTCAGTAACGCGAACATTACGGCGACATCGGCGGTCGAGCTTCTGCCGCGAGAAAACAACGGCATTACGCAGGCGCAGATGGAAGCACTTTCGGGCGCTATGATCGTCGGCGGCACACAGGCGGCAGGGAGCATTCAGCTCGTCGCGCTGGGTGATGTCCCGACTATTGATATCCCTGTTACCATCATCGTAAGGAGGGATTTGTAATGCCTCTTATCAATCACGCAGGCGGCGGTTCGTCGTTTGCTGCGATAATTCAGGTGACATATACTGCTGGCGCAACTTGTACTTGCGAGCTTGGCGGCACTAAGTACACTGCGCCGGATACCAGTGGCACATATTCGTTTAAGGTTGCGCGTGCTGGAACTTGGACTGTTAGAGCCACGCTGGGCTCGAAAACAGTATCTGATACTGTTGTTATTACTGCTGATCGAGAAGTGAAGAGCGTTAAGCTGCATATCTTGCGAATATTTGGTATTAGTCGCGATATTACGAACTCATCCCCGGCATGGGCAAGAACCGACGACGCAGTAGGTATGACGGCAACGGCATCTAAAGGAACCGTAGCAGGAAGTAGTGATTTTAGTGCAGTATACCCTTGGAATGGTATTGTCCGCGAAACCTTGTCCACGGGCGACGTAATGGTCAAAATCCCAAAATTCTGGTATCGGCGATACCGGGAGGGTAATATTGAATACATTAAAATTGCAGACGCGGCGGTTGAAAACTTTGAAGTACATCCTACCTTCACCATCTCTGGAAAGACAACGGATTATTTCTATATACAAGCTTACCCACCTTTCGCGTCAAATACTACACACAGCTATGTCTCTAAGAGCGCGACTTCCAGACCTACAAGCACAAGTGGTGGAGTAGACAATCCGGAGTTCTATAAAGCAGCAACCGCGCGAGGCTCTGGCTGGTCGCTGTTTGATTTGGCAGCACTTTCAGCGTTGCAGATGTTAATTCTGGTCGAATTTGCTAACAACGATGTTCAAAGTGTAATCGGTCGCGGCGTTGTAGACACGTATAACATACCAGACACCGGCGGTTGCGACTCAGTACCGGGGCTTACAGGCATCCCGGCAGGCACGGACGGGCAAGTCAGCGTTGTTTGGCGCGGGATAGAGGACCTGTGGGGCGGGCTGTTGTACCAGATTACAGGCGTCTTAACTCACCTGAACGCGAGACAGTATGTAATAAACACGACGCCGACTAAATACAACGACTACGCATCGTTTACATACACTCTGACATATGACATACCGACTGGTATCGGCTCGAAATATATTGTTAAAGTCGGTTTAGACCCCGAAAAGCCTTGGATTATGCTTCCCGAAAACAATGGTAGCACAGCCCAGGGCAGTGAGAGCACCTATATGTGTGATGCTATAAATCGTCCAAAAAACCCGTCCTATACGACGTACCCAATGTTTAATACCTATCGTGGGGGAGGGGCTGACGGCCTTTTCTGCATTGGAGATTTCTTTGAAAGTGGTACAAGCTCAACAACAGCCTATGTACGTATGGTATATAGACCGCAGTAGAGGAGGTTCTAATCATGAGAGTACAAGGAAACACTTCCCCGGCAGCTGTGACGGTTGAAAGCTACTGGCCTATGCCGGGTTATGTCGAGGTCAGACTGCATGAAAACAGCAAAGACATTACTCCAACGGATGATGAAAACACTACACCGCTCTACGAGTATGACGAGTATGTATTTCATATTAAACAGCGCGACGGGCTGCAACAGGAGATTGAAAATAATCTCGCTGATTGGATACAGACCGGCAGAGTGCTTGAAGTTAACGACCGCGCAAGTACAGTGCAGGACATGAGGGCTGAAATTGCAGACGCAATAACTCCGGCAGCACTCGACGCAGCCTACAGAGAGGGGGTTAACAGCATATGACTAAGGATGAAGCAATCGAAAAAATGAAGGAAAAAGGCGCAGACGATGCCGCAGCCCTGCGAACAAAGGCGAACACCATGACGGGCACCGAGATCATAGCCGCGGAAATCGCCGTGCCGGACTTCGACGCGACGAAGGACTACAGCGCATGTCCTGTGGGAACGCCGGTTGCGGACGAGGGACAGGTGTGGACGCTTATACAGCCGCACAACGCCGCGAATTATCAGGGCAGGCCGTCAACGCTTCGCGCTCTATGGGGGCTATGTCACACTACAGACCCGGCAAAGGCGAAACCGTGGGTCGATGCCAACGGCACGTCGGGAATGTACATGAAAGACGAATGCTACAAGGCCGCAGACGGCAAGGTCTATCGTTGCAAGCAGGACAACTGCGTTCACGATGCCGCCGCGCTGCCGAGTGCGTGGGAGGATGCGTAGCTTGTGACCGGCATTAATGCCGTTTGCAATACTGCCCCCTGCCGTTCGGGGGCTTATAAATAGGCGGCTTGAAAAAAGAAAACTGCGGCGGCTCAGTTTAGATAGACAGCACAAGCCCCAAAAAAGAATAGCTATCCTTGAAGATTTACAACCGCCACAAATTGAAGATCATCTCGTAGGGCGCGAGATGGGTAAAATAAAAAATGCCCACCGAGATGATAAAGGACGGTGATTTTTCAACCATGAACATTACCCCGAAACAGGTGCTTGAGCTGGCCGCAAAATACATAGGCTACAAGGAAAAGGCATCGAACAAAGACCTATACAGTTTCACAGATAACGCCGGGCGGGGCAACTTCACGATGTTTCAGGCCGAGCTTGATAAGGCGAAGTTCTGGAACACGCCGAAGAACGGCTATGAATGGTGCACAAGCTTTGTAGCGTGGTGCTTCTGGCGCATAGCCGGAAACGCGGCAAAGGAAACGCTGTGCCTTACCGGGCAATATGGTGCGAGCTGCGTAAGCTGGGCGAAGTACTACGCGGCACAGGCAAGGCTTTACACCAAGCCCGAAGTTGGCGACCAGTATTTCCAGAAAGACACGCGCGACGGCCTGCCGTGTCACACAGGCATTGTCGAAAGTGTTAGCGGCAGCACGTTTGTGACTATCGAGGGCAACTATCAGAACAGCGTCCAGCGCGTCAGACACAGCCTTAACAGCGGCACGGTCTACGGCTTCGGCAGACCGAAATACACACAGAAAACGGAGGATGAGGATATGGTGAGATGGAAAACGGTCAACGACGTTCCCGAAGGCCTTTACCGCGACACGGTGAAGAAGCTTATGGCCGACGGCGTTATTCAGGGCAAGGGCGACGGCGTGGTTGACCTGACCGAGGACATGCTCAGGACGATAATTTTTTGCGAGAGGATAATTAAAAAATAATGGTTGAAAGTGTAGTCGTAGCTATCATAACCGGCGTTTTAACGCTTATCGGCGTACTTATCAGCAACAGCAAATCACAGGCGGTAATGGAAACAAAGGTGATCGAGCTGACACGCGAGGTCAGGGAGCACAACAAGTTTGCAAAGCGTATGCCTGTGGTAGAGGAACAGATTAAGGTAATCAACCATCGCATAAGCGATCTTGAAGACGACATGAAAAATCATCATCATTAATAGGAGGCACATTTATGAAAATCAACTGGACTGTACGCATTAAAAACAAAACCTTTTGGCTTGCGCTAATCCCGGCGCTGCTGCTGCTTATTCAGGTAGTGGCGGCTGTGTTCGGCATTGATCTCAAGCTTGACGCACTGGGCGACAAGCTGCTGGCCGTTGTAAACGCGCTGTTCGCGGTGCTTACCATTCTCGGCGTAGTCACAGACCCAACGACCGCCGGAGTCAGCGACAGCAAGCAGGCTATGGAGTACGATAAGCCGAAGTGTGATAAGTAATCCCTTGTAAACCATAAAACGGAGGCTGTTTGATGACTGCAACCATCAAAGAATTTTGCCGGATAAACGGCATTGACGAAGCATCGGCAAACCTTGCCGATATCATCTATGAAGCTTTGATAGGCGGTGACAATGGAAGCCTTGAAAGAAATAGCGCAGCCGAAGCGAAAATGCAAGCTGCAATTTCCAACGGCATTGCGCGAACGGCTGATAGCTGAATGCGGCTTTACGCTTGAAGAAAAGACAATACTTAATCTACGCGCCGACGGATTATCCATCATCGAAATAGCCGACCGGCAGCATTGCAGTGTTGAAACGATCAACCGGCGTATTCGCAGCATCAAAAACAAAATAGCGGACATAGTTAAAGGGTAGCGCATTATGCGTTACCCTCTTTTTTTATGACACATTATCGCCCTGTAACTGACACGTTACGGGGCTTTTTTTATGCGATGATTTAGGCAGAAAAAAATAAAGGGGGTTAACCCATGAACGGAATGTACGGTTACGGAAACGGCTATGGATATGCACCGCCCTACACGCCACAGATGGGCACAGGAGCGCAGATGCCGCAAAGATGCCAGGTTATCAAAGTAAACGGCAGAAACGGCGCTGACGCGTTCAGGATGGCCGCTGACAGCTCGGTGCTTCTGCTGGATGAAAACGATCCTATAGTGTGGCTGAAAACGACTGACGGCGCAGGCTATCCGACGATAACGCCGTATTCTATCGCACCTTATCAGCCAGCGCCCGAAGTAAACGTAAATGATCTTGAAATCAGAATAAAGCGACTGGAGGACATATTGAATGGCAAATCCGATGATGCAGATGTTAGGGCAAAGCGTGGGAAAGCGAATGCCGAATAACCCTCTTGCAATGATAGCTGAATTTCGCAAATTCGCGCAGGGCATGACACCCGAAAAAGCACAAAAGGAAGTCGAACGGTTACTAACTTCTGGGCAAATGAGCAAAGAGATGTTTGCTGATTTGCAGAAACAAGCAAAGGACTTTATGCAATTCCTGAAATAAGTCGGGTCGACACGGCTTATATATAAATTTCAATTCTTACGAAAGGAGACCAAACAATGGATACCGTATCTCTCAGCGACATTGCTGCCGTAACTCGTGGTAACGATAACGACGGCTGGGGCAATGGTGGCGCATGGTGGATTATAATCCTGTTCCTCTTTGTGTTCATGGGCGGTGGCTTCTGGGGCAACCGCAACGGTGATTATGGCCAGTATGCAACCGCTGCATCACAGCAGGAGATCCTTTTCGGCCAGCAGTTCGGCCAGATTAATGATCGCCTTACCAATATCGGCAACGGCATTTGCAATCTTGGCTACGATGTGCAGGGCAACATCGGCCAGCTCGGTAAAGAGATGGCGCTTGCTCAGAATGGCACGAACATGACCATTATGCAGACCGGCAACAGCATCCAGGCACAGCTTGCCGATTGCTGCTGCAAGACACAGCGCGCCATCGACGGCGTTAACGCAAATCTTGAAGCGAAGTTCGCAGCGCTTGAAAAATCGCAGCTTGAACAGCGTATTGCCGAACAGTCGGCGCGTATTGCCAGCCTTGAAATGGATAACCGTATGTATGGCGTAGTTCGCTATCCCAACGGCTATACCTACAATGCCGGTATGTCCCCGTTTTGCGGCGGCGGTTGCTGCGCATAACCCTAAATGATTATCCGCTTTAACAGCGTTAGCCCGGATAGTAAACGCTGTCCGGGCTTTAATATTAAATCAAACTATGAAAGGAATTATAATTATGGCTTGCAATTCTAAACTGAAAAACGCGCATTACAAAAGCGCACAGAACGCATACAACAATACCGCGCAGACCTTCGTTGCTGCTGGTACGCCCGTTAACGTGCTGGGCATCCTGAACACCGATACCGGCTGTTCGATAGATACCGTCGCAGGCGGCTTTGTAGTCGCGTCCAGCGGCCTTTATCGCATCAGCTATGATGTTGTATTCACGGCTGACGCAGCCGGTACGGCCGAGCTTAAAGCCTTTAAAGATACCGTCGCGCTGCCTTGCGCTGATGCACAGGTAACGACCGCAGCAAACAACATTTACACACTGCACGTTGAAACCACAATTTATATCCCCGTATGCTGCAATAGCGCTCCCACTATCAGCGCGGCCATAAGCGGCGTAGCAGGTACGATCAACCACGTTTGCGCAAGCATGGTGAAACTGGCATGAATGAAGGCAGCTTAGGGGTGGACTTCATTTTGTTCTTGTTCAAACTTCACTACTGCTGTAGTTGTTCTACAGTAGAAAGCGCAAACGAATTTTTAGAAACCTTCAAAAAATATAAAGAATCGGGAGTATTTGATTATGAAGGATAAAATCAAAGCCTATAAAGAAAAGCTTGAAAAATCCATAGCCGAATACATGGCGCTGCCATCGACTGAACGGACGTATCAGGCAGTGCACGGCATGGTAGATTGCTGGGAAGCGATAGACAGCATGGAACAGTGTCTATGCCGCACAGGTAAATTTACTCGTGACGACGCGGAGGCATGGAATTCTAAAATGCTGAACGACGACGGCACGACCGGCGGGCACTGGACGATCGCGCAGACAACAGCAGTTGCACAGTCCATCGGCGTAAAATTCGATCATATATCCGATTATTGCTGGAACGTAGCAATGAACATGATGTATTCGGATTACTGCACCGTCGCCAACAAATACAACGTAGGCACACCCGAATTTTACGCTTGCATGGCAAAGGCGTTTTTGTTCGATAAGGACGCGAAAAGCCCCAATGCAAAGATGGCAGCGTATTATTTCGGGATTGTGGACGTGGAATAACACCGTCCATTTTTTAGGTGGTGTAAAAAGTGGTGTAAAATGGCCACTTAAAAGTCCTACAAACGGCAGATGCTGTCTGAAATTTGTGGAAAATATCTGTACAGTGCAAAACCCGCAAAGCATTGATAAACAAAGAAAATCCCGCAGTTTCAATAACTACGGGATTTCTCTTTTTATGGTGCGCGAGGCGGGACTTGAACCCGCACGCCCGGAGTGAGCACTAGAACCTGAATCTAGCGAGTCTGCCAATTCCACCACTCGCGCATTTAAGTGCCTGATAATAATAGCATTACCGGCCCTCATTGTCAAGAAAATTCTTTCGCCGGGCGTTTAATATTTTGTGAAGGGCCGCTCTAAGCGGCCTGACGGCGGCAGAACACGTTTGCGGCGGCTGTGCAGCATGCGATGCTTAGAACCGCTGCGGCAGCGACTGCGAGGTACTGCGCCGGCATTACCGAGCCGAAGAGCTTTGCCGGAATATAGACGCTCCAGATCATCACGCCGCGGATGAGGCAGGTCGGCAGAAGTATTGCGGCTCCGGCGCCGATGGATACCAACATAGGCGTAAGCAGCAGCGCAGCGCCCAAAATGACCGATACAAACATGCTTTCGGTAAGCTCGGAGAGCAGCATCACGATACAGGCAAAAAACAGCGTGCCGATAAGGCTTGTTGCAAGTTCAACTATGATCGCCTGCCCGATCGTCCACCGAAACGGAGAGGAGATGCCGGTAAACGACTGCCAGAATGCGCCGAAGCCCTCCGCGCCGTAGAGGATGAAGCAATATGCCGCCGCGCTTACCGCCATGGTGCTCCAAACAAGCAGAGTGTAGAGCGTTCCTGCGCATATTTTTGCCCGAGCCGTATCGCGCCGGCCGCGCTTTGACGATAGGATAAGCGCGTCGGTTTTGCGCGCGCGTTCGCGAGCGAACAGCGGAGCAAGGCCGATGAGCACGGGAACGCCGACCGTGAACGGAAACGCATTGGCTATGACATATTGTATCGACGTGTAGGCAAGGTCATAGTCGCAGAACGCGCGATAGTCGTTTATAAGCGAGTCATAGCGCGCGCTTATATCCGCGCAGATGTCGGCATCGGATGAGTATTCGTCGAGAAGATACTGCTTTTCCTCCTCGGCGTTATCGTAAAAGCTCGCTGCATATGTGAACTTTTCGGTGTGTTCATAGACCGTTATGCCGTTGTTGTTCAGTATCGTGTATGGTTGACTTTTTAGCCGCTCGATCTCCTCGGCAGGATATCCCTGCGCGGCAAGATCGCTCAGATATTGCTTTAGCTCGTCCTCGGTTTTGAGATATTTCGGGTCGTTTAATATGTTTTCAACGTCGCTCCTGCGCGCGGCTATCCATTCGTCGGTTATCTCGCCGCGCTTTTCGGCGTATTCGCTCTTGAGCGTTTCTATCGGCTTAGATTTGCTGTCCGGATCAAGCGCTTCGAGCAAATAGTAGGCGCGATAATCAAACGTCATGTACAGATTCAAAAGCAGCATGACAACGACGGCGATCACCGTCAGCGGCGTGAATATCTTTTTAAATTCAAGCTTTGTAAGGTTCATTTCCAAGCTCCCGTCTGAAATGATAGAGGTACAGATCCTCAAGCTTCGGCTCGGCGCAGACGGCGTCGGCCATCGGGCGAGCCTCGGATACGATACGCAGCGCAACGCCTCCGTGCGTGTTATGCAGATTCGTTACGACGTGCTTTGCGATAAGCTCGTCTGCCTCGGCCTGCGCGACCGCGCACTCCCACACCATGCCGGATATGCTGCCGCATATGCTCTCGGCCGCGCCCTCAAGCGACACCTCGCCGTTTTTCATAAGAACGATACGGTCGGCGATGTACTCAATATCGGACACTATATGGGTGGACAGCAGAATGATTCGGTTTTTCGACAGGCCGCCGATTATATTGCGGAATTTTGCGCGCTCTGCCGGGTCAAGTCCGCTTGTCGGCTCGTCAAGAACGAGGATTTTCGGGTCGTTTATGAGTGCCTGCGCAATGCCGATGCGCTGACGCATGCCGCCGGAATAGGTCTTGAGCTTTTTGCCGGCGACCTCGGAAAGGCCGGTCAGCTCAAGAAGCTCGCCGCACTTTTCCTCCGCCTGATATTTGGTAAGTCCCTTGAGCGCGGCGAAATACATCAGAAAATCCCGGCCGGTGAAGTTCGGATAATAGCCGAAGTCCTGCGGCAGATAGCCGAGCACATCGCGGTAGCTCTCGCCGAGGCCGATGATATCTTCGCCGTCGAGGCTTATGCTGCCGCCGCTCGGTCGGAGCACCGTGCATATCATGCGCATAAGCGTTGTTTTGCCCGAGCCGTTCGGGCCGAGCAGACCGTAGATGCCGTTGTGCATAGTCAGCGACAGCGCGTTCACGGCGAGCTTGTCCTTATACTGTTTGGAAACGGAATTTAAAGATAGTTCCATATGCTTTTTCCCTTTCTGCGTTCCATGCATCTAAGCTCGCGCCAGACCTCGAGCGCAAGCAGCCCAAAGCTTATGCCGGCAAATATGAACCAGAAGCCTGCGCTCCACGGTATGCCTGCGCACACCGTTTCGACGGCTACCGCCGAGATCAGTGACAGCGACAGTGCCCCGGCTCTGCTTTTTATCATCGGCAGCGCCCGAAGAGCGAGCAGCGTCAGAAGGCTCGAGGTGAACATCAAGGCCGCGCCGCTTGCGAGCAAAACGGCGAGGTCCGCGCTATACTTTGCCGCGGCAATGACCGCAGTCAGCACAAGTCCGATGAGGTTTGCCGCTCCGATGATAAGCATACGCGCTGCGAGCAAGTCTGCGCCGCTTACGCGGCAGCTCAGCTCGATCTCGCTCATTTTGCAGGATATATCGCGCACAAGCTCGGGGCAGGCGAGGGTGCTTGCCGCCCCGGCATAGACGAATATCAAAAGGCGCGCGGCGCTTGCTTCGGAAACGATAATGCCGTCCGCGCACAGTATGGCGATGATCGTCAAAAGCTGAAATAGCCAGTATGTCGGCGAAAAATTGCCGAGCTGCAGAGCGATAAGCCGGCCAAGCGGCATCTTCGACAGGCGCAGAGTGCGCATGCGCATTTTTCCAAGCTCAACGGTGCGCTCCTTTGCGCCCTCCGGAGGCGTGGGAACATCATATTTAAGATTCAAGGCCTTCTCCCTCCAGTTCAAGAATTTTTCGCATCCTCGCCATTCCGAGCCGCAGCCGTGACTTTGCCGTTGCCGTCGGAACGCCCGTCACGGCGGCAATATCGCGCAGCTTCATGTCGTGCCAATAACGCAGGATAACGGTGTCGCGCTGCTCGTCCGGCAGCTCGTCGAGCGCGCGGCGTATCACGCTGCCGCTGTCGCGCCGGAGCATTTGTTCCTCCGCGCCGCCGAGCGCCGCGCAGTCCTCGCTCAGCTCGGCGCTGTCGGGCTTTTTGCGCCTGTAATAGTCGTTGCAGACGTTCACTGCGATGGTGAATAAATAGTTTGTGAATTTGCCCGTCACCGAGTAGCGGTAAACGGCGGTTACAAGCTTGAGGAAAACCTCCTGAGTCAGATCGGCGGCGAGGGAACGGTCTGCGCAGCGGCGGTAGCAAAAGGCATAGATGCTGTCGTAGTGGCGCCGAACAAGCTCGTCAAACGCCGCCTCGTCGCCCTGCTTTATACGCCGTATGAGTAGTGCATCCTCCACGCGCTCACCTCCTGCCGCTGCTTATATAAACGCTGAAATTCGAAAAAGGATCAAATTTTTTTCAATAATCCACTACAATTTATGAAAAAGCCCTCCGGCCTTTGGCCGGTTGACACAAGAAAACACACGCCAAAAAAGGCGGAGCAAGCACGAATGTCTTCGTTGCGACGGCTTGGTATAC